>ERZ835051.313-NODE-313-length-56571-cov-6.347689_pt1 | contig 56571 bp, 52 predicted proteins | sample MGYA00519575_ERZ835051 | MGnify/ENA primary metagenome ERZ835051 (study PRJEB31850, sample SAMEA3708769) | human gut metagenome | biome: human gut; feature: human-associated habitat; material: faeces | place: China | collected 2014 ... | reverse complement strand
GCATCTCTACATCCTCCGCTCTTATCATCACGACTCTAATATAACACATTTAAACACAATGTTCAATCATTAATTTTCACAAGAAGAGGAAAAATAAGACATAAAAAACCCTCAATCAGCATAAAGCTGAAAGAGGGTTTTCACAAAACTAGTCTTCGAGAATGTCTGCTAAAAGCACCTTAGCTTCCCGGTAACGTTTTAGGAAATTTCCGTTAACGATATCGCCTTTGGCAAGTTCCGCGGCTTCCTGGAATTCTTTAGTCAGTTCCATTTGATTAGTTTCTTCTTGAAGAAGAATTAAAGCGGTTTTATCTCTGAAAGACTTTGTACCGGAAGCGGTCTGACAAGAAGCCAGTAAAACAGCCAGCATTTTGTAGAGTTCAAAAGTGACTACTTGAACGGGAGGAACATTATCGTTACAAAGTTCGTCAGCAGTTACATCTCTTGCAATGCGAAGTTTGGCAATTGCATCATTAAAATTTGTTTTCATAATTGTAAATATTAAGTGAATAATTATAAAATATCATAACCTTTATATCTGACTTTTTAGAAAAAATCAATAGACAAAATTACATTTTTTATTCAAATTCAATAACGACAATTTCAGGAATGGTATTAAAACGCAAGGGCAGAAGGCTTGTCCCCAAACCGGAAGATACAATCATCTTTCGTCCTTTTTCTTCAAAATATCCTTGCGCATATTTAGGCCCCATGGGAGAGGGGACGATTAAAGCGCCGATGAACGGCAGGCGAACCTGTCCGCCATGCATATGTCCGGCCAGAGTCAGGCAAACATCTTCCGGTACATCAGGGTATATATCCGGCTCGTGGGACAGTAAAATAACCGAATCTTTACAAGAAGAAAGAGCTTTTTTCAAATCGGGCTGCCGTGTATACATATCTTCTATTCCGGCAATACAAAGCTCTTTGCCATCAATTTTTACTGAAGTATTTTCATTTTGCAGAATTTTAATATTATTGTCTTTCAGAGCAGCAATAATTTCCGTGCCGTCGACATACCAGTCATGATTACCCATAACGCCAAAAATGCCGTGCTTAGATGTGATTTTCTTTAATTCAGCAGCAATATCTCTGATAGGCATGGAAGACTTGGCCTTGTGGCCTTTGACATAATCCCCGCCAAGCAAGACTAAGTCTGGGTTTTGGTTGTTTATTTCCTTGATGATTTTCTGCAAACGCTTTTTGTGCTCAGGAGCAATGTGAAAATCGCTGGCATAAACGATTTTTATTCCCTGTAATTCAGAACAGGAAATTTTATAATTTTTGATTTTCAACAAATTGGGTTCAATAAAAAAAGCCCAAATTGCAGAGAGTACGGCGCAAAAAACAGCAATGTATATCAAAATCTTCATATTCCTATTCTAGAATGCCAGCTTCTAAAATTTGGTTAAAGAAAAACCCCGAAGGAATTAAAAATTCCCAAGGGGTTTGAAACTCATGTACAGAAAGCTTACTCGGCAACTTCTTCTTTCTTATTCAAAGGAAGTTTTTCTTTCAGCTTCTCAATGGCCTCGTTAACTTCTTTCTTTACATACTCTCTTTTGACATAAGCCAAAGCAGATCCGACACCGGCAACAAAACCACCAATTACGAAAAGTACATTTTTTCCGTTCATAATTCCTAAAAATTTAAATGTTAAAAAAATAAGTTAATAATATCAAAACAAATCAACCATAATCTTTCTTAACCAAAAGTCAATTAATTTTTTTAATATTTTCCGGCCATGGCTTTGTAAATATAGTTTTCGTATTTGATAGTCTGATATTTTTGCTGAATCAAATTTTTTCTCAGGGAATTTTCATTGTATACAGCCTCAAGATAGTCCTTAAACTCGCTTTTGCCGTTGTCATAGCGCTCTTTGTAATATTGCGTTATGGCTGCCGAGTTTTGATAGTTTTTTTGTGTGTTTTCTAAAATGTCGGCTGATTTTTGATAGGCAAAATTGTAATAGGCCACTTCATTCAATGCCTGATTCAAATTATCCCGGAAATCAATCAGGGCAATTTGATAGTCAGTTTCTGAAATCAGAACATTGTTTTTAACCCTGTTCCAGTCCAAAAACGGCAAATCAACCGATATGCTTCCCAAAACATATGGAAAATCAAAAGTTGTTCGCGCTTTGTTTGAGGACGAGTTTAACGCACCTTTTAAGGTAATGTCCGGATACCAGTTTTTTGTTTCTGCCTCAAGGGTTTTGAAAGATTTTTCCAGCCGGTACTGATTTGCCAGAAGATCAGGACGATTTGCCAAAACAGACAAGGGGACATCCAGATTTACCGGGAGGTTTTTCTGCTGCATTATATCGGCATATTGTATCTTTAAATCTTCGCCGGGCGTTATATTTAAAATACTTCTCAGGCTTTTTTCCATTTCCCGGAATTGTGTCTGCAAATCAAGCAGGCGGTTTTGTTCAGAACGCAGGCTCTGCTCGGATTGCAGATATTCGACATTGTCCGTCTTGCCGCTTTTATATTTTGCCTCGGCTATTTTTTTTAGATTGCGATACGTTCCGATGTTTTCTTCTGTGATGTCTATGGAGTTTTGCAGATATTCCAGATTAAAATACAGATCGACAACGCTGTTGACCAGACTGAGTTTTGCTGCGTCTTTATCCATGATTGTCGCCTTGTATTCAAATTCCTGGGCTGTTTGCAAATCCCTGATTTTGCCGTACAGGTCAATTTCATAACTTACCCCCAGCTCGCCGGAGAAATTATTGGAATAATTGTCATGTGTATCAATTTGCCTCTGAGAAGAAGCGCCCAGTCCGGCGGATAATGTCGGAAATAAATCGCTGGAAGCCAGATTCAGGTTGTACAGTTCCTTATTGATATTCAGGGCAGCCTTGAGATAATCGGGATTATTCACCAAAGCCGTTTTGACCAGCCTGTTCAGTTCGGTATTTTTATATTGTTTCCACCATTCTTCGTCTGCCGTATATTTTTGTTGCAGAGAGGCTGAATATTTTAATTCTTCCGACAGACTCATCGGTGGCGTCGGCGTGGACACACAGCCTGCCGTAAACAGATTTGCCGCCAAAAGTGATGTGATGAGAATATGTCTTTTCATGTTATTCACTCGCTAAAGCATCAATAGGGTTAAGGTTGGAAGCATTTTTTGCCGGCATATATCCGAAAATAATGCCGATAGCCGAAGAGCAGACAAGTGCCAGAATAATTGATGCCGTTGAAAAAATCATGCCGAAGTCTTCCGACAGGGTATTGAATCCGACGCCGATAAGCATTGACAGGGCAACGCCCATAAATCCGCCGACCAGACAGATTAAAATTGCTTCAATAAGAAACTGCTGCAGAATATCTGCCTGCTTAGCGCCGATGGCCATGCGAATGCCGATTTCCTTGGTCCGCTCGGTGACGGAAACCAGCATGATGTTCATAACACCGATACCGCCGACAATCAGGGAAATAACCGCAATGCTGGCAATCAGCAGCTTCATGGTGTTAGTTGCGCTTTCAACAGTCTGCTTGATACTGTCGCTGTTAATCATGAAAAAGTCTTTTTTGCCGTGCAGGGTCGTCAGAATATTTTCAATGCTTTCTTCTGCAACCTGGGAATTGACTTTGTCTGAAATCTTCACCGTAATGGAGTTGATATCGCTGCTGCCGTTTATTTTATACATAGCCGTCGTATAGGGAGTCCATATATTCATAGAATCCGATGACGGACCGGGCGTGTTGTCTTTTTTCGTAACGCCGATAATCTGCAGCGGTTTTTTGTTGAAAATAAGAATTTTCCCGACGGGGTTGGCATCTTCGGAAAAAACTTCTTTTAGCGTGTTATCGTCAATAACGACAACCGACGCCATGGTGTTAACTTCTTCCTGATTAAAAACCCGCCCTTGGGCAATTTTTTTGCCTTTGACGTCAAAAAAAGCCGCGCCGACCCCTTTGAGCTGGGCGGTAACGGAATGGTTTTCGTAAACCAGTGTGCCACTGGCCGAAACATTGGGCGTGGAATTGTCAATAAATCCCTGTTTGCCGAGATAATCTGAATCGCCGACTTTAAGAGTCTTGACCCGCCCGGAGCGCATATCGCCGAACCCTGTTCCCGGCATAATGTCTATGGTATTTGTTCCCATGGAGTTAATTTGTTCCAGAATTTTGGCCTGGGACGCATTTCCCAACGCAACCACCGAAACAACGGAAGCAATACCGATAATAATGCCGAGCATTGTCAGGAGTGAGCGCATTTTATTGGAAATAATGGCGTGAACCGACATATTCAGAGATTCCAAAAAACTGTATTTTATCGCGTCAAGCCTGCTCCTTTTAATGTTTTTGACACTGTCTGTCATATCGTAAAATTCTGAGGCTTTCCTGACGTCGGAAATAATCTCGCCGTCTTTGATTTCAATAATGCGGTTTGCTTGGCTGGCAATATGGCTGTCATGCGTTACCAGAATAATCGTATGGCCCTGTTTGTGCAGGCTTTTGATTGTTTCCATAACCATTTCGCCGCTTTTGGAATCCAAGGCGCCGGTCGGTTCGTCTGCCAGAATAATTTCCCCGCCGTTCATCAGAGCGCGGGCAATACTGACGCGTTGCTGCTGTCCGCCGGAAAGTTCGTTCGGCTTGTTGTTGAGTTTATTGTTGAGATCAAGCTTTTTTAAGAGCTCAATCGCTCTTTTGTTACGGTCTTCTTCATTCAGCCCGAGATAAATGGCGGGAAGTGCTGCATTCTCGCTGGCTTTGAGGCTGTTGAGCAGATTATAGCGCTGAAAAATAAAGCCGAAAGTTTTGCACCGCAATTCAGCCAGCTGATCTTTTCCCATTTTGCCGACTTCTACGCCGTTGATTTTGTATGACCCGGAAGTCGGCGTATCCAGACAGCCGATAATATTCATCATTGTCGATTTTCCCGAACCGGACTGTCCGATAATTGCCACAAAATCGCCTTTCTGAATTGATAAATTAATGCCTTTCAGAACATGGACCTTGTTCTTTTCCTGCCCAAAAAACTTATGTATGTTTTTTAACTCAATAATATTCATCTTAGAACCTTCTCGGACCGCGCATGCCGGTTGCTTTGTCGGAAATCTCGGCGGAAGACATTTTGGCGATAACCACCTCCTCACCGCTGTTTACCCCGTTTTTTACCTCAATGTTCAAACCGTCTGAAACCCCGGTGGTAATTTGCCGGCGCTGGACGCCGTCCGCCGTCAGGATTTCCACATAATTGTGCCCGTCGTTTTCCTTAACGGCTGTAACCGGCACCGTCAGAACGTTTTCCGCGCTTTCTTCATAAATAACATTTTGTGTTGTCATGCCGATTCTAAGCTTTCCGTCATCATTGGGAACAACCAACCTGCCGTAATAATAAATAGCCTCATCAGCGCCGACCACTTCGGTATATTCATTGTTTGTAAGCAATGTCAGTCCGGGGTCAATAGATTTCAAAACCGTTTCTTTAACGTCATGCGGACGGGAAAGGATGGAATAAGACACTTTTACACCGGGTTTAATATTGTCGATATCGCCCTCGGAAATTTCAATAAGAATTTCCATGCGCCTCAAGTCGGCAATCTGGACGATGGTCGGCGTATCCATGGCGGCATTGATTGTTTGTCCCTGCTTAACGGGAATAGAAACGATTGTCCCGTCAAGCGGCGCCGTAATTTTGGTATAACCAAGATTTGTTTCGGCCGTGCTCAAAGAGATTTGCGTTTCTTTTAAGGAGGATTCCAGTTCGGTGACTTTAGACTTGGCCGTTTCGTAAGTATCCTGAGCGTTTTCCAAATCTTCTGCCGAAGCGGCATTACGTTTTTGCAGGGTTTGCATTCTCTTGTATTGCTTGTCAGCAACTTTCATTGAAATTTTTGCAGCCGTAAGCTGCGCTTCATAGCTTTTAAGCTTGGCTTTGTTGATGTCAACGTCGTTCTGCTGAGTTGTTGAATCAATTTCGGCAATCAAGTCGCCTTCTTTAACCTGCTGTCCCATGGTAACATAGAGCTTTTCTATTTTTCCTGAAACCTGGGCGCCGACGGTAACCAGTTCAATAGCTTTAACTTCTCCGGTAGCATTAACAACTTTCTGAATGTTCTGGCGTATGACTTTTTCCGTAATATAAGTAATATCGTCGCCGTTCCGGTAAAATTTAAAAAACAAACCGGCGCCGATAACGGCAATAACAAAATACATCAATAACTTTTTATTAAAAAAAGAAGCTTTTTTCATTGTTTATCTCTTTGTTTGCGTAAATAATCGCTTAATTTACTTTATTACCTTAATTTTTTAATAATCAATTAATACCTGCATATTTTAAAACGATGGTTTTCCGTCGGAAGTTCATATTTTTATTAATCGACATAGAGAACTTGATTGCTGCCTCCCAGGCAATGCTGGGTAACTTTGCCGGTTGATTTTGAAACGACGGCAAAACACTGTCCGTTGTTCTGAGTTACCGGAACGGAATAAACAGTCTGTGTTTTGACCGTGCTTCCGGCGCCAAGTGCAAAGCCGATAATGCCGGATGCCGCAGTCAAAACAGGAATTCCCGGATGAAAATGATGTTTTTTATGAATAATAACCGGAGCCGGCCGATGAAAATCATGATGAAAATGAAACGGCCGGGCTGTTGCCGACGAGCTGATTAGGGAAAAAACAGTTAAACAGGCTAAAAATTTTTTCATTATTTTGTTCCTTCTTTGAATATTGTTCATTCACCCGTTATAACGAACAGCATCCGAAAAAGGTTCATAAAAAATTGCTTCAAAGCCCCATATATGTATTTCCACCGCATACGAAAAAAGACGCTGTTCCCAAGCGTCTTTTTAATCAAAATGGCGGTGTAGTAAATTCCAACGATATCAAGCATACTAGATTTTAGTTCCAATATCTCATATAACTGATAAGATATTTCATTCCATCATTCGTAATTCAAAACATCCCTGTTCACACCAATCGTTTGTTCTTCCTGCCGATATACACTCAGTTATACACACATGATTCATATAACCTTCAAAAAGAAATAAAGATATTAAAAATATTACAATGATTACCAATATACCAATTGTGCTTTTCAAAACTATATTTCTCATTTCAATTTCCGAATCATGATGTCCGTACAGAATTTTACCTGATTCCTAATTTTCGCATATTCGGCGTTCTTCGGTCATCAAGCATATCCCAACAGCTTTTATTTGGATTATTATAGCCTAAGTTACTACCGTAAAGATTGTTTTGCAAGTCTTTCCTGCTATCCGCAGAAATTTCTGACATCGGCATAGTTCCTTTCTTTTTGTGATAATCCCATATTTCTTTAGCGTAACCCAATCTTAAGCCACAATCACGACTTGTCGGACTTATCTTTGCCAACTGACACTGCAATAGAGGGTGATAGTAATTATCGATATCCGCACCCTGATTAGGGCCATAAGTAGTTACAAGTTTACGTCCGGTTTGTTTCATTTTTTACAAATAATCATAAGCTATCTTAGCATCAGCTGCCAATTCACCAATTTTATGTCCGGCGTTATATAAAGATGTAATTGGATTACGTATATTTAACGAAGATGACTTCATCTTCTCAACATTGCCTTCAATATCGGAATTGCCAAAACCATAATTATTATCCGCTGAATTGCCCCAAAAATTAGTCGGATATTGTGTATAATTTGAAAGATTTCCTTGATTGTTATGATTTTGCTCTTTTTCCTTTTCTTGTAAATATTTTTTATAAGTAGAATCATTTTTAACAAGGCCATAAGGTGTTTGAATATACCGTTTAGCTGATGATATTGTCTGAAAATATTATCCAAAAGACGAATATGCTTGTTTGAAAGTATATAATCGTCTTTTTTTGCTTAAAATTTTCTAAACATAAATCTTTCATATTATATTTCCTTTACATATTACTTTAACAAATTATATTTAAGGAAAAAATTTCATGATAGCAACTTAAGTAAGTTTAGTTATGTAAAAATATATATTTTCAACGCATTTCCGCATACGAAAAAAGACGCTGTTCCCAAGCGTCTTTTTAATCAAAATGGCGGATAGAGTGGGATTCGAACCCACGGTACCCTTTAGGGGTACACACGATTTCCAATCGTGCGCCTTCGACCACTCGGCCATCTATCCATAATCTACGGCATAACCTATAAGATTATTTTTATTTTTGCAACAATAATTTTAAAATTTAGCCGTTTTTTATTTATTTTTTTTCGGCCATCCTAACGCTTGCGTGACAATAACATATTCATCGTCATTCAAATGCAGTTCTTTATGCAGGGTTTCCATATCAACCATGCGAATAACAACATTGTTCATTCCCACGTTAGCGGCATAAAGCCCGACATTCTGGTACGCCGAACCGGCATGCATGGAACCGACTTCCCGGTTGGGGTTGTTTGAAACATAAACCAAAAGCGCGTCAGCCTGTTTGACAAATTCCTGCCGTGCCGCCGTATAAGTCAACATTGCCGGGTTAACTAAATCCAAAGAATGCGTGCGGGGATTATAACGATAAGCGCCGCCCTGTCTGAGAACATAAACGTCCAAATCCTGAGAATCCCGGGATGTTGGGATTGTTCTCTTGCCGTCCGGGCGGTTAATGCCGACTGCCGCCCACAAAATCTCGCCCATATTCTGGTCGCTGATAGTCCTTGGGCCGAATTCTCGTGTTGTTTTGCGTTCTTTTAAAACCTGCATAAAAGGCTTTCCTGTATCATAACTGGGTTCTGGGAGGACAATATGAGCCGGTTTGTCCTGAGCAGCCAGTACCGAGAATGATAACAGCGAAGCGCCAAACAGGGTTGAAAAGTATTTTAAAATTTTCATTGCGTTTCCTCCGGGCTATTCAAATGCAATTCTTTTTAATGTCGCGGAAAAACCCTCAGTTTTGGGGCTGCAAATATAGGCGCCTGCTTTAATTTCAATATCTTCATTGATAAAAGAAAACAGGCGTATTTGACGAAAATGTACCTCGTCCGCAGAATAAAACAGGACATATTCGCCGTTCTGGCGTTTAATCCTGAAACAGATACGGTCTGTTTCCGCCGCAATCTCCTGAGCCGCCCAGTCCGTATATCCGGAATTCGTCACACAGGTAACCAGCCGGGGAGCCGCTTGATTATCGCACATCAGGGAAGCTTTCATCCAGTTTTTTTCATCAAACCGCAGCATAATGCCACATTGCTCCAAATGGCAGGCAAGCTGAAACTGCCATTTGATTTCCATGGTAAAATTGCCGCATTTGCGAACAAAGAAAAAATGCCCGTTGTCGGCATGAACATTTTTACGGGTGTTTTGCCAGAAATCAGATTCTTTTTTGGCCGTCACCGACATCCCTTCTTCTGAGAAAGACACATCTTCCGGTTCGTTAAGCCATTCAAAATCTCTGAGTTGTTCCAAAAGCATTAAAAACTCCGGATATTCGTGTCGGGCAGTTTCTCCAAAACTTTCTCCAATTCGCTGTCTTTTGTCTTGGAAGTAACAACTTTCAGCGTAATGATTTCGTCGCCGGATTTAATGCCTTTTCCTTTCAGACGCAGCTTTTCCCCGGAATCCGAATAGGGCGGAACCTTGACCGCAACTTTCCCGGTCAGGGTCGGCACGGTAATCTTGGCGCCTAAAACAGCTTCCTTGAGCGTAATCGGCAGGTCAATATGAATATCATTGCCTTCCGTCCGAAAATAAGGATGCGGCTGAACATTCAGCGTAATCAAAACATCACCGTTTTCGCCGCCGTTCATGCTTGGCTGCCCGAGGCCTTTCAACCGTAGGGTCTGTCCGTCCTTTGTTCCGGCCGGAACTTTGACGTTGATATTTTTTCCGCCGAGAAAAACCTTCTGTTCACTGCCGTTGGCCGCATCAAGAAAACTGATTTTCATCGTGTAGGCAATGTCTTCGCCTTTGCGCGGCCGTCTTGCCCCGCCCTGAAAACCCTGCGCGCCCCCGGCAAACTGAGAGAAGATGTCTTCGCCGAAAATTGAGGAAAAGTCAAATCCACCGTTCATTCCTGAACGCCGGCTGCCGGAAAAACCCTGTCCGAAAGGATTTCCGCCGGAACCGTAAGAAGAATAAAATCCGCCGTCGCCGCCAAAACCGCCGGCACCAAACCCGGTAGGCTTGCCGTCAGCGTCAATTTCATTGTTGTCATATTTCTGACGGCGTTCCTTGTTGCCGATAATGTCATAGGCGGCGGAAACTTCTTTAAACTTTTCCGCGGCCTCTTTGTTGTCTTTGTTTAAATCCGGATGATATTTTCTGGCCAGTTTGCGGTAAGCGGACTTAATCTCCGCTTCGCTGGCAGTTTTTGAAACACCCAGAACATCATATAAATTCTTTGCCATTTTTTTGACCTGTTTTAACCAATACTATAGTTTTATATAGTGTTTTCTTGGTCTTATTACAAGCGTCTGCAGTCAAAAGTTGCCTGTCTTGCTTTATTTTGCACCAGCGTAATCTTTTGCAGAAAAGCTTTTTTCCTGTCCTGCTCTTTGCAGTACTGAACCGCCATAAATGCCAGTTCGTCCACACGCGCGTCGTTATATTCATAAGTAATGGCGTCGGCAGACTGAGATTTGACAATCACATTGTCAATCAGGCGGGCATATTTGTCCTGATATTGCTTATAGCGGATTTCTTCTTCAATTTCGGCAACCGTCGGCTTATGCTTTGGCGTTTTAAACTGCGCCTTGTGCCCTTTGATATAGGGAATGATTTCCACTTTGTTGGCATCTTCGGCTATCTTTACTTTTCCTTGGGCTTTTTGCTCTTTCCATAAGCTGACTTTTTGCTTATAGGCGGCAATATTCTGTTCTTCAAGCTCTTTAGCCGGATCTTCGGCTCTCAAAGAACTGCATGCCGGAAGGAGAAATAAGGTAAAAAGAAAGGCTGCAAATTTTTTCATCTTTTAATCACTTTTATTTTTTGTGTTTTGTACTGGATGGTTTGTTGTTCGCCTTGCGGGCGCTGGCAGTTTCTTCTCTGTCAAAACTGATGTTTTTGAACAAACTTAAACGCAAATCCTGAATTTCTTCCAGAAGCGCTTTGGTGTCTTGAGCTAACTTTTTCATTTCTGCTCTCCTCTGCGGTTAATTGATACAGTGCATTATACTGTTTTTTCCTTAAACAAAGATTAATCCAGCAAATTATAGATGTCTTTTCCCGCTTGTTCCAAAATCTGCAACACCCTGCGGTTGGTTGTGTCTTTGGTCCTCTTGTTACTGAGCTTGTTCAGCATTTTTTGCAGTTTTTCGTTAAAAGCGCGGTTTTGCCGCAGAGCTTCCACACCTTGCAGATTTTCTTCGTCATTAATTTTATAATCTGCAACGGCTTTAATGGTGGCCAGGTATTTGGCGTCATTCTGCGCCGCATACTGAGCCTGGGCAGGTGTTTGTAAAAAGACGGCAATGGTAAAGGCGACGGTGTAAATCAGTTTATTCATATTTTTTCCCCTTGAGTTAATCAGGAATATGGATAGAATAAAGACAATAATTTAACATTGGGTTAGTAAAGATGAAAAAAGTTGTTTGGGCCTTAATCGACAGCCGCAAAGGCAGCGCCGGACAAATCCGCGGCGTTGTTCAGCAGCTTGATGCCGCAAAATTTGCTGTTATAGAAAAAAATATTGAATATACGGCACTTTCGGCTCTGCCGAATTTTTTGCGGGGAGTAAGCTTGTTGGGACTGGCTTCGTCATCTGTTCCTGAAATTAACCGGGATTTTCCTGATGTTGTTATTTCCGGCAGCCGCCGTTCGGCGCCAGTTGCCCGTTGGATAAAAAAGCACTCCGGCGGAAAAACCAAAATTGTGCAAATCCTTTATCCCGGAGCATTCGGCCGTAAGGATTATGACTTGATTTTTGTTCCGGAACATGACCGCGGAAAAATCAGCGGTGACAATGTCCGCTTCACAATCGGTTCACCGCATCGCGTTACGCCTCAAAGCCTTGCGGCTGCCCGCCGGGAATGGGAAAAGGCTTTTGTGGCATTGCCCCGCCCGTTAACGGCATTAATCATCGGCGGAAACATAAAAGGCAAAGGCTTTACGGAGGAAAATGCCAAAACTTTGGCTCAGGCCGTAAAAGAATATCACAATAAAACCGGCGGTTCCTTGTTGGTGACGGATTCTTGGCGGACAGGAGAAAATATGGAAAAACTGATATTAAACATATTGAAAGGCATTCCGTCTTATAATTATCTGTGGGGAGATAAAAGTTCCAATCCTTTCATGGGCTATCTGGCTTGTGCCGATAATATCATCGCCACCGGAGATTCTGTATCGATGTGTTGTGAGGCCTGCGGCACCGGAAAACCTGTTTTTATTTTTACGGGAAAAGGCTGGCTGACGCCGAAACATCTGCGCTTTGTCGATTCTTTAACAAGTGGAGGCTATGCGGCGGTTCTCTCTCAGGATAACCTGTCCTTTGTGCCTGCCGCATCCCTCAATCCCGCCGCAGAAATCGCCGCGGAAATCACCGCTTTGTTTAAGATTTAAACATCTGATATTCCCTAAGATAGGTTTCTGTCGGTGCTGACACTTGTCAATTGCCAACCATCTACATTGTCATCAGGAAAGCCACGCCGAAACGCAGTTTACGCTGCGGCATATTCAGTATCTAAAACTCCTCACCAAAAATGTTCCCTACCCAAGCAAAAGAACGTCATCCTCGGAGGAGCGTAGCGACATCCGGGAAGTCAGCTAAAAATAAAGAATCTTTTTCCAACCTGGATTGTTGAACCACACTCTCAGAATAATGCCCGGCAATGACAAGTAGATTATTACTTTTTGATTCATAATGTACTTGTGCTCAAGGATATGAGAGAAATAACGGTGAATGTAAAAAAGTTTTATTTGACACTTGCACAGAAAGGGCAAAGAAATGCAAAGTTGGGCAGATTCTAAGTGCTGATGGCAGCGGTTCGTTTTCAATATGAATTCTGGAACCTTTACAACAGATCTAAAAGGCAATTATAATCAATGGAGTTTAGTTATAAAATTCTAGATTAAACAAAAAAGCTCTCGAAATATAAATTTCGGGAGCTTTTGCAATAACCAAAGATTAAATATCCAGATTAACCACGTTAAGGGCATTGTCCTGAATAAACTCTTTGCGGGGTTCGACCACATCGCCCATCAGGGTGGCAAAGGTTTCGTCAGCTTCTTCCATCTGGTTGATCTTCACCTGCAGTAAAGAACGTGCTTCAGGATCAAGCGTTGTTTCCCAAAGCTGTTCGGGGTTCATCTCACCCAATCCCTTGTATCGGTTGATAGTAATACCTTTCTTTCCGGCGGCAACAATTGCTTCAACCAGCGAAACCGGACCATGAATTTTCTTTTCCAGTCCCTGTTTTGACACAAGGGTACTGAACGTACCGAAACTTTCTTTCAGAAAAGCGCTCATTTCGTTAATCATCTGCGCTTCCTGACTTTCCAGTATTTTCAGTTCCATAACGTGTTCTTCGGTAACGCCGCGCAGTGTCCGGGTAAATTTAATATCATGCCCGTCAGTCAACTCGGCTTTCCAACCTTTGTCATATTCAGCTTCCAAGCTGTCCAAACGTCCGGCCAGCGTTGTCAAAGCCGCTTTCATTTCTTCCGGGTTGGCACGCAATGCCGGGCTGAAAATACCCATAATCGCCATTTGTTCAACGATTTTTTCAGGAACAGTCTTGCTCAGATTGACAATCAGGCTGTGTGCCCGGCGGTTTTGTTCAACCACGGCAACCAAATCTTCCCCGACAATCTGTTCTCCGTCGGCTTTAATCAATGTTGCATCATCACAACCACCGCGGTTCAGGTAGTTTTCCATCTCCCGTTCATTTTTAATGTAGAGGATTGAACTTCCTTTTTTGACCTTATACAAAGGCGGTTGGGCAATATAAATATAACCGCGCTCAATCAGCTCCGGCATCTGGCGATAAAAGAAGGTTAACAACAATGTGCGAATATGGCTTCCGTCAACATCAGCATCGGCCATGATAATAATTTTGTGGTAACGGCACTTATCCGGATTAAAGTCATCTCTGCCGATACCTGTGCCAAGCGCCGTAATAATCGTGCCGATTTCCGCAGAGTTTAACATCTTGTCAAAACGGGCGCGCTCAACATTCAAAATTTTACCTTTCAGAGGCATAATTGCCTGAGTTTTACGGTCACGCCCCTGTTTTGCCGAACCGCCTGCGGAATCTCCCTCCACGATAAAGATTTCGGAAAGGGCAGGGTCTTTTTCCGAACAGTCGGCCAGTTTTCCCGGCAAAGACGCAACGTCAAGAACGCCTTTCCGGCGGGTCAGCTCACGTGCCTTGCGGGCAGCTTCGCGAGCGGTTGCCGCTTCGACGATTTTGCCGACAATAATTTTTGCCTCGGCCGGATGTTCGTCGAGCCACTCTTTCAATTTGTCGCCAACAACGCTCTCAACAACCGGACGAACTTCCGAAGAAACCAGTTTGTCTTTGGTCTGGGACGAAAATTTCGGGTCAGGAACCTTGACGGACAGAACGCAGGTCAACCCCTCGCGCATATCATCGCCGGTTAGGCTGACTTTTTCTTTTTTCAGCAAGCCGTTCTCCACAATATAATTGTTGATTGTGCGGGTCAATGCGCCTCTGAAACCGGCCAGGTGTGTTCCGCCGTCTTTTTGCGGAATGTTGTTGGTATAGCACAACATGCTTTCGTTGTAGGCATTGGTCCACTGAATACCTGCCTCAACTTGGATATCATTGTCTTCACCGCTGATAGAAATAATTTCTTCGTGCAGCGGAGCCTTAGACTTGTTTATGTGGCTGACAAACGCTTTCAAACCGCCTTCGTAGTGAAAGTCAACTTCGCGCGGCTCAGAGCCTCGGTTGTCAATAAGTTTCAGATAAACGCCGGAATTCAGGAAAGCTTTTTCGCGAATGGAACGTTCCAGTGTTTCAAAGTTAAATTCTGTTTGCGTAAATGTTTCCGGAGAAGGCAGAAATGTGACTTCCGTACCGTGTTTTCCCGGAGCTTCGGCAACAACTTTCAAATGTTCGGTAACGTTGCCGTTGGCAAACATGGCGATGTGTTCTTTGCCGTTACGCCAAATTCTGAGCCTTAACCAGGTAGACAAGGCATTAACCACGGAAACGCCCACACCGTGCAGACCACCGGATACCTTATAAGAATTGTTGTCAAACTTGCCGCCGGAGTGCAGTTCTGTCATAATGACTTCCGCGGCGGATACGCCTTCTTCCTTATGAATGTCAACCGGAATACCGCGCCCGTTGTCGCGGATTGTGGCCGAGCCGTCGGCATTCAAAATAATTTCCGTCTTGTCGCAATACCCGGCCAAAGCTTCGTCAATGGCGTTGTCCAAAACTTCATAAATCATATGGTGCAGACCGGAACCGTCATCCGTATCGCCGATATACATGCCGGGACGTTTGCGTACGGCGTCCAAACCTTTCAAGACCTTAATCGAATCAGCGCTGTACTCTTTTTCTTCCTGATTGATTTCCTCTTGTGTCATTTCGTGAGTCATAATGTTTATTATCCTCTTTCATACTAAATTTTATTGCCCTCAGCATACAACATCTTGTTATTTTTACCAAGCGAAAAATCGCAGATATTCCACAAAAGCCTCTGATTTTCAAATAATTTGAGAATTTTTAATGCGCTTCGGTCCAGTTGTTGCCGCACCCGACTTCGGCAATCAGCGGAACATCATAATCAACGACATTTTCCATAATTTGTTTAATCAGTGTGGAAGCTCGGTCGACTTCGCTTTCCGGCGCTTCAAAAACAAGTTCGTCATGGACTTGAAGAAGCATTTTTGTTTCCAGCCCGGCGTCAGCCAGAGCCTTAATCACCTTGTTCATGGCCAATTTGATAATATCGGCGGCGCCGCCCTGAATTGGCGCGTTGATTGCCGCTCTTTCCGCATTCATGGAAATGCGCTTGTTGCGGTCGTTAATTCCCAGAATTGTGCATTTGCGGCCAAACGGTGTTTCAACATAACCGTTGCGATGGGCAAATTCTATCGTTTCTTTCATAAATTGCCGTATTTCCGGCATTTCTCTGAAATAGGCGTCAATATAAGCTTTGGCTTCGTCATTGCTGACGCCGATTTGTTTGGCCAGCCCGAACTGCGAAATACCGTAAATAATGCCAAAATTAATAGCTTTGGCATGACGGCGCAAATCCGGTGTTACTTCTTCGCGCGGAACACCGAAAACTTTGGCGGCCGTTGCGGCATGAATGTCCGCGCCGTGGGCAAACGCTTCTTTAAGCGCTTTGACGTTGGCGACGCTTGCCATCAGCCGGAGTTCTACTTGAGAATAGTCTGAGGCGATGATTTTATACCCCTTGCGGGCGACAAAACATTGGCGGATTTTTTTGCCTTCCTCGCTGCGAATTGGGATGTTCTGCAGATTTGGGTTAGATGAAGCCAAGCGTCCGGTATTAACCACTGTTTGTGAAAAAGTCGTATGAACGCGGTTGTTTTTATCCAACAGCTCAAGAAGGGAATCTGTATAGGTGCTTTTGAGTTTTGAAAAGCCTCGCCAGTCCAAAATTTTCTGAGCAATCGTATTCCCCTCGGCCGCCAGGTCTTCCAAAACGTCGGCGCCGGTCTGCCATGCGCCGGTGGCTGTTTTTTTGCCTTTGATATTTTGCTTGTCAAACAGAATATAACCGATTTGCTTTGGTGAACCGAGGTTAAACTCTTCGCCGGCAAGTTGATAAATCTCTTGCTCAATGCTTTTTATGTTGGCATCAAAATCGGCGCTGAGCTGCCGGAGAGCCGCCGCGTCAACCATAATGCCGCACTCTTCCATTTTTTTGAGAGTCGAAATTAGCGGACGGTCGAAATGTTCGTAAATAAACGCCTTTTTCTCTCGGCTCAAACGCGGTTTGAAAAGCTGATACAGCCTAAGGGTAATGTCGGCGTCCTCTGCGGCATAATCCAAAGCCTTGTCCAGAGGAACCTCGTCAAAGGTGATTTTGTTTTTTCCGCTGCCGCAGACTTCTTCATAGCTGATCATCTTGTGCGCCAAAAACAACTCGGAAAGTTCATCTAGACTGTGCCCGTGTTCAGAGCTGTCCAAATCATAAGACATGACGCAAGTGTCGTCTAAAGGGAAAATCTCGGCGTCCTCTCCGAAAATCTGTGCTAGAAAATGCGTGTCAAACTTGGCATTGTGGCCGATTTTCAAAATGGATTTGTTTGTAAATAACGGCAGCAAATATTTTTTCAGAACTTCTGCAGACAGTTGTTTTAATTCGGAAGGCGAACTTACCGGTTCGCTGAATAAATCATTTTTGTCTGCCTGCATATCCTTGTGCGCAATCGGAATATAACAGGCTTGCCCGGGGGCGGTTGCCATCGACATTCCGACAATCTTGTCAAAGAATGGATTCAGCCCGTTGGTTTCGGTATCAAAAGCAAAAAAGCGCTGTTCTTCGATTCTCTTAACCCAGTTTTTCAGGTTTTTTTCATCTTGTACCAATTCATAGTTTTTTTCAGGTTCCGGCGCAACCGGCGAAATCGCCGGCACTTCGCCGGAGCAGGGAATGGCCGCGCACATTTCTGCTGCCCATTTTTCAAAACGCGGCTTTAATGTGCGAAAATCATGCTTGTCGGCAAATTCTTTCAGCATATTGATATCCGGCTGTCGGCAATGATATTCCTCAAGATTGTGTTCAACCGGAACATCATTTTTCAAAGTGACCAGTCGGAGGGAAATCTCGGCGTTTTCCTTATTTGCCAGCAAGGTTTCACGGCGTTTGTTCTGCTTGATTTCTTCCGCGCGGGCAAGAACCTGCTCAAGAGAACCAAACTGGTTAACAAGTTCGGCGGCTGTTTTAAGGCCGATTCCCGGAACCCCCGGAACATTGTCCGTACTGTCACCGGCCAGAGCCTGAACATCGACAACCCGTTCGGGGTAAACGCCAAACTTTTCCTTAACGTCTTCCGGAGTAAAAAACTTGTCTTTCATCGGGTCATAATATTCTACGCCGGGACGGATAAGTTGCATCAAATCCTTGTCAGCGGAAACGACAACCGCTTCATATCCTTTGTCAGTTGCCTGCTTGGCATAAGTTGCAATCAGGTCGTCAGCCTCAAAACCTTCCATTTCCAGATGATTGATATTCAGAGCGTCTACCGCTTCCCTGATAATCGGAAACTGGGGAATAAGCTCTTCAGGAGTTTCTTTACGTGTTCCTTTATAATCGGCAAAAAAATTGTTGCGGAAATTCTGCCTTTTGGCGTCAAACAACACCAGACAATAATCGCATTTGATTTTTGCTGTCAACTTCAGAAACATATTGGTAAAACCATAGACGGCATTAACCGGCGTTCCTTCTGGATTAGTCATCATCGGCAAACCGTAAAAGGCCCGGAAGATATATCCCGAACCGTCAACCAGACAAACTTTTTGGGTCATTGGCACCTGCGTTGTGTAAAATTAAACCGGATTATTCCCCGGCGGATAAAAAGAAGGCACGTTCCATATTGTTGACGGAATTCATGTCTGTTATGCAATTATCATCATAAGCCGCAATATATTCGGACAAAGCCAGCGCAACACAGTCTTCAATGGAGCAGCCCTCGTTTCTGGCAATTTCCATCAGTTTGGAGTTTATTTCGCTGCTAATGTTAACCGAAGTATTGTTCATAAAATTTTCCTTAACTTATTTGATATATTATTATTAAAATACTTTATGAATCAAGGCAAGGACAAATCCGTGGCAAAAAAGGCTAAACTTAAGAAAAACAAGAAAAAAACAAAAAAAAGAGAGTCAAAACAAAGAGTTAAAATCTATTGGCTTCTGGCTAAAATTTTTCTGCTTCTGGTGATAACTTTGGGCGTTTATGTCGCCTGGTGTTTTTTGACGCTTCCCGACATGGATAAGGCAATTAACCGCACGCGTCAGCCGTCGACAATGATTATTGCCGAAAATGGCAATGAAATACAAAGTTTCGGCAGCGTTTATTCCGAAGTCGTTTCTTTGGATGAACTGCCGCCTTATGTTGCAGATGCTGTGGTTGCAACAGAAGACCGGCGCTTCTATTCCCATTTTGGTTTTGACATTATTAGCTTTACGCGCGCCATGACCGTCAATCTCTGGCATCGCCGTTATGTCCAGGGCGGGTCGACCATCACCCAGCAGGTCGCCAAAAACCTTTTCCTGACGTCTAATAAAAACATAAAGCGTAAAGTTCAGGAGCTGCTGCTGGCATTTTGGTTGGAATATAAGCTGACTAAGGAGCAAATTTTGACGCTGTATTTGAACCGGGTTTATCTTGGTGCCGGGACTTACGGAATTGAAGCGGCTTCGCAAAAGTATTTTCAGAAATCGTCGCGGGATTTAAATCTTCTGGAGGCGGCGATTATCGGCGGCATGCTTAAAGCGCCGTCACGTTATAATCCTATAGCCAGTGAAAGCCGGGCAAGGGAACGGGCGGCGGTTGTGTTGGACAATATGGTAAAAAACGATAAAATTACTGATGAACAGCGGCAAAATGCCTTAAAAATGAAACTCGGTCCTGAAAAATCCTACAAGGTCGAAGGCGGAAAGCATTTTGCCGATTGGGTTTATGGAGAAGTAAACGATTATATCGGCGAGCGGGATGATGACATTTATGTTGCCACAACGCTGGATCAGGAATTGCAGCAAAAAGCCGAAAAGATTTTGCGGGAAGCGGTTAAGGCGAATAAACACCGCAATGTAACCCAGGGAGCTGTTGTCGTTCTTGATAAATGGGGAGCGGTCAAAGCCATGGTCGGCGGCGTTGATTATCACAAAAGCCAGTTTAACCGGGCAATTCAGGCTCTGCGCCAGCCGGGGTCGTCTTTCAAGCCCTTTATTTACTTGACGGCTTTGGAAAACGGTTTCTCGCCTAATGACGTAATTTACGACGTTCCTGTTGATATAAAAGGTTGGAAGCCGGAAAACATAGATAAGAAATACTATGGTGAAGTAACGCTGAATACGGCGCTCTCCCGCTCGCTCAATCTGGCAACGATTAACCTGTCGGAAGAAGTCGGCCGTTCCAAAATCATCCGCACGGCAAAACGCATGGGAATTACGACCCCGATAGAAAACACGCCGGCTCTGGCTTTGGGAGCATTTGAGGTCAGAGTGCTGGACATGGCGGTGGCTTATGCATCAATTGCCAACGGCGGTTATGCCGTCTGGCCTTATGCCATTCAGGAAATTTACACCAAAGACGGCTATCAGCTCTATATGCGCGAGCCGGATGAACCAAACCGCATTATTGTTGATTATGCAGCGGAGGAAATGACCGAAATGTTGGAAAATGTCATTAATTCAGGAACCGGAAAAAGAGCGCGTCTGCCTTTCTTTGCCGCGGGAAAAACCGGAACGTCCCAAAACAACCGGGATGCCTGGTTTGTCGGCTTTACGGACAATTATGTTGCCGCCGTCTGGGTCGGGAATGATGATAACAGCCCGATGAAAGGAATTGGCGGCAGTGGTCTTCCGGCAGAAATCTGGAAGAAAATTATGCTGGTAAAATAATTTCAAAATAGTGCTTTTATGTTTGAAATAATTATATATAATACGAACCAACAAAAAACAGATATTTGAAGAGGAAATAATAGAATGACACAAAAACCTGTAATGCTTCTGGTGCTTGACGGCTGGGGCTATCGTGAAAAAATCACCGACGATAATGCTATCGAAATGGGAAATACGCCGAATTGGCACAGATTCGTCAAAGAATGCCCGACTTGCTTTGTCGAAACGTCAGGCCTGGCCGTAGGCCTGCCTGAAGGACAGATGGGTAATTCTGAAGTCGGTCATATGAATTTGGGGGCCGGTCGCGTGGTTATGCAGGATCTGCCGCGTATCGACCAGGCGATTAAAGACGGTTCCATTAAACAAAATCCGGTCTTGACCGAGATGATTGCCGGTTTAAAAAGCAGCGGCAAAACCTGCCATGTTATGGGGCTGATGTCCCCGGGCGGCGTTCATGCTTCCGAGAAGCATATTGAAGCCATGTGCGCCATCCTGAATGAAAACAACATTCCGGTAAAAGTTCATGCTTTTCTTGATGGTCGCGATACGCCCCCGGCTTCCGCCGCCGGCTATGTGGCTGATTTTGAAAAAACGGTTTCCGGCATGAAAAATGTTTCTATGGCAACGGTTTCCGGCCGTTTTTATGCCATGGACCGTGATAAACGCTGGGATCGCGTCGAAGCTGCTTATAACGCCATTGCGCTGGCCGAAGGCAAACATGCTGCAACCGCTGATGAAGCGATTGCCGCGTCTTATAAGGAAGGCGTTAACGATGAGTTTGTTGTTCCTTGCGTTATTGGAAATTACAAAGGCGCTGAGGACGGAGATGTCATCTTAATGTGCAACTTCCGCGCCGATCGTGCCCGCGAAATTTTGTATGCGCTGGCTGACAACGAGTTTAATGGTTTTGCCCGCAAAAAAGTTGTTCATTTTGCCAAATGTGTCGGCATGACGGAATATTCTGTCGATCATCGCCGGTTTATGAAAACGATTTTTGGCCCCGAAGTTCTGAACAACATCTTTGGTGAAGTCGTTGCCGAGCATGGCCTGACGCAGCTGCGTATTGCCGAAACCGAAAAATATGCTCACGTAACGTTTTTCTTTAACGGCGGCGAAGAAAAGGAATTTAAGGGTGAAGACCGTATTCTGATTCCCAGCCCGAAAGTTGCGACTTATGATTTGAAACCGGAAATGTCCGTTTATGAAGTGACCGATAAGCTGGTCGATGCTATAGAAAACCAGCGATTCGACGTCATCATCTGCAACTTTGCCAATGGCGATATGGTCGGACATACCGGTATTATGGATGCGGCATTAAAAGCTGTTGCCGCAGTTGATGAATGCGTCGGCCGCGTTGCCGAGGCAATTAAGAAAGTCGGCGGTGTTCTCTTTATAACCGCAGACCACGGTAATGCCGAAAAAATGGTTGATGAAAAGACCGGCGCGCCTTATACGGCGCATACCGTCGGCAAAGTCAGAGCCGTTTTGGTCAACTGTCAAACGCCGCTGGAAGGGCTGCGCGACGGCAAGCTGGCGGATGTTTCTCCCACGCTTCTTGATTTGCTGGGTATTGAGAAACCGAAAGAGATGAACGGTCAGTCTTTGTTAATCAAGAAAAAATAATGAAACTGAAAACGGCAGGCAAAATTCTGGCTTTTGTTGCGGGAATAATTTTATTCTCGGCTGGAAGTTTGTCTGCCGTTGAGGTGTCAAAATCCGAACTGAAAAAGATGGAAGAGCAGGTGGCCAGGCAAAATGCCGAGCATAAACGCCTGCAGGAACAGGCCGCCAAAATCAATGAAGAACTGAAATCTCTCAGTGCCAAAATGGTGCGTTCCGCCCGTTTGATTCAAAACAGTGAAGAAAAAATATCGGCAATGGAAGCCGAACTGAAAAAATTAGAAGAAGAACTGAAGGTCGCCGAAAATAATTTTACCGTTGAAGACGACAATTTGATACGAACGCTTTCCGCTTTGCAGAATTTGGCACTCAAACCGACGGAATCCCTGTTCGTGCAGCCTTTGACGCCGGTTGAAATCATTCGCAGCGCTATGCTCCTGCGGGAAACCGTACCGTATTTGGAGCAGAATGCCCAGCGTATCCGTAAAAAACTTGAACAAATTGAAAAGCAACGGCGGCAAGTTGAAAATCAGGTTAAACGCATTTTGGCACAGAAAAAAGTTCTTGAACAGGAACACAGCCAGCTGAAAAGCCTCACTCAGAAAAAGTCGCAGCTGGGAAACAGTCTTAAAATACAGTCTGCCGCGGCGCAGAAAAAAGTCAACAAACTGGCATCACAGGCCCAGGATTTAAGGGACTTGCTGAAAAAGCTTGAAAAAGAGCGTTTGGCGAAGGAAAAACGCGACCGGGAAGAAGCCGCCCGCCGGGCTGAAGAACAGCGGCGCAAAAAACAAGAGGAAAATCAGCAAGATGCCTTGATTAAATTTAAAGCTGACGCTATAAAAGAATTGGGAGACGGCTTTATTAAAGCCAAAGGGCGTCTGCCGATGCCCGCCCGGGGACAGGTTGTGACCCGTTACGGAGAAGAAACGGCCAAAGGCGTCAGCTCCAAAGGAATTATTGTCAAAACGCGCAGTCAGGCGCAGGTTATTGCCCCGTTTGACGGAACAGTTATCTTTGCCGGACCTTTCCGCGGCTACGGAAATTTAATTATTATTGACCACGGCAAAGGCTATTTAAGCCTGTTGGCCGGCTTGGAAACGATAGATACGGAACTAGGGCAGCTTCTTCTGGCCGGAGAGCCTGTCGGGCAAATGCCGGATGACGACGATGCCCGGTTGTATATTGAGATACGTAAAGATAATCATCCGATTAATCCGTTAACCTGGATACAAAATTAAAGAGGAATAAAACTGAAAATGTCTAAAAAATTATCCGCATTTAGCGCCGTCTTGTTTTCTTTGATGTTAATCAGCCCGGTAGCCGATGCTGCCAAAACCGATAAAAAGGCCGTTTCCGAAGAAGATACCTATGAGCTGCTTAATCTGTTCGGCGAAGTCTTGGAGCGCGCCAAGAATTCTTATGTGGATGAAGTGTCGGATGAACAGCTTATTCAATCCGCCATTAACGGTATGCTTGTTTCTCTTGACCCGCACTCCAGTTATATGGACGGTAAAGATTTTAGATACATGAGTGAACAGACGCAGGGAAAATTTGGCGGTCTGGGAATTGAGGTGACAATGGAAAGCGGCGTTGTCAAAGTCGTGTCGCCGATTGATGATACGCCGGCGCACAAAGCCGGACTGAAACCGGGGGATTATATCGTTAATATTGACGGGCAGCCGGTTGTCGGCATGACTTTGAATGATGCCGTCGATAAAATGCGCGGTAAAGTCGGTTCCAAAGTCAAATTGACAATCCGCCGTTTTAATCAAAAGCCGTTTGACGTAACCATAAAGCGTGAGGAAATTAAAATCCAAACGGTTAAAAGCAGTATCAAAAGCGAAGATGTCGCTTACGTGCGTATCACGTCCTTTAGCGATAACACCGATAAAATGGTTGAAAAGGCTGTAAAAGATGCCAAAAAGAAATTAAAAGGAAATCTGAAGGGGATAATTCTTGATATCAGAAACAATCCCGGCGGATTGTTGGATCAGGCAGTCAGTGTTTCCGATTTGTTTTTGAACCAGGGCGAAATCGTATCAACCCGTTCCCGCAACGAAGAAGATACCGTAAAATATAATGCCAAAAAAGGCGATATTGCCGACGGACTGCCGATTGTTATTATTGTTAACGACGGTTCGGCTTCCGCATCGGAGATCGTTGCCGGCGCCTTGCAGGATCATAAACGGGCGGTTATTCTGGGTGAAAAAACTTTCGGCAAAGGTTCTGTTCAAACGGTTATCCCGTTGGGAAAACACGGAGCCATGCGTTTAACGACCGCCCGCTATTATACGCCGTCGGGACGTTCGATTCAGGTCAAAGGCATAGAGCCTGATGTTGCCGTGAAACCGGCAAAGGTGGAAGAAATCGAAAGTCCGTTTGAATTAAGCGAAGGCGAATATAATAATGCCTTGAAAAATGACAGCGAAGAAAAAGTTGATGCCAAGAAACAGGCTGCCAAAAAAGCCGAGAAGGAAGAACTTGCAAAAGATTATCAGCTGGCTCGGGCGCTTGACTTGGTTCGCGCTATGGGAATTTACGAACAGGGAAAAGCCCAAAAGTAAGAGGATTTTGACATTTGGCGATTAGTGTAAAACAAAAGTTTAAGGCAATCGGCGTCATATTATCAGTCTTGCTGATAATTGCCGTTGTTGTATGGCTTGCGGCGGAAAAAAGTACAGAACCGCAGTTTGAGAACAAAGTTGATAAGCTTTTGTTTGATACGGATAACAAATCCCCGAAGTATATTATTACGTTGCCGGATAAAACGCGCCGCGATTTTGTTGAAAAAAACGCTGATAACAACGAGGAAAAGGCCGACAAACCGTCAAAAGCATACAAAGGCGATTTGTCTGAAGAAGATATCCGCTTGCGGGAATTGGTAAATAATACGCCCAATTTGAGCAAATTAAAGGATATTGTCAATCCGCTCCCTCTTAAATACATTGAAACAGACAGCGCCCTGAGCATGGCTGAGGGAGAAATGACTTTGCCTAAAATATCGGAAGACGGCCGCAAGCCGTGGATTGAATATGCTGCACCGGCCAAAACGGTTCAGCCGAATTTTTCGCGGATAGCCGTCGTTGTAAAAAATCTGGGGTTGGATCGCCGGACAACCCGGGCTGTTGTTACCAAATTTCCAGGAGAAATTTCCTTGTCTTTTTCTCCTTACGGCAATGAAAATAAAGAACTGATTGCCGAAGCGCGCCGCCATGGGCATGAAACATATGTCGACATGTATTTGTCGTCCCGCGATTTTTTAAGATCGGATACCGGACCTGTGGCTATGAGCATGACATCAAGCCAAGATGAAAACAAACAACGCCTGAAAAAAACGGTTTCTTCTTCGTCGGCAATCGGCGGCGTAGTTGTCAACCCGGGAGTTGCCGATGAAAATAACCGCAGCCGTCTTCAGGAGCTTTTTTCCGAAATTCGGAATATGGGGTTGCTCTTAATTGATGCGACCGGAGAAAATGGCGTGCAGGAAGTTCCAACAGCCGGTTTGCCGCGTCAAAAAGCCGATATCGTCATAAATAGTGATTTTACGCCCGAAAACATCCGCCGCAGCTTTCTCCAGGCTGAACTGCTGTCCCAAAGCAAGGGAATGGTCGTCATTGCCGTAGAACCGAAACCGGTTGTCTTAATGGAATTAAGCCACTGGATTAATACGTTTTCTCCGCAATATACTTATGAAGAGATGAAAGAGAAAAATATTACGGCAATTGAGAAACCTTTTGCCTTAATACCTCTTTCCGAAGTTGTCGTGGAGTGAAATATGGGAAATTATCGTAAAAATGCCGGCATTATTGTTTTTAACCGTGATCGCAAAGTTCTTTTGTGTGAGCGTGTCGGCAATTATGAAAATGCCTGGCAGTTTCCGCAGGGTGGAATAGACGGCGGCGAAACGGTCGAACAGGCTGCTGCCAGAGAATTGTGCGAGGAAACGTCCCTGACCTCGGTAAGATATGTTGCCTCTATGCCTGAACCGCTGATTTACGACTTTCCGCCGGAAATAAAAAAGCGAAATGCCGCCAGAGGAATTTTTAATGACGGCCAGCAGCAATACTGGAGTTTATACCTTTTGACGGGTAATGAAAGCGAAATAAACCTGAACACAGCGGAACCGGAATTTAAAAATTGGCGCTGGATTGAAATAGAAAAAGCGGCTGACAATGTCGTTGCGTTCAAAAAAGAGGTTTATCGCCGGATCATAGAATATTTTAAGCCGCTGATTGAAAAATACGAATTCTAAAAAATTGTAGAAATTAAGCTGAAAATGTGCTATATTACTGCCATATTTGACAAATGGCGGTGGAAAAATGAATCCCAGATTGCATGACAAAATGATGTCGATGGTTGAAAAAGCCGGTTTGGACGGCATTTCTTCCAATGTACCGTTTAAAGAAGAACAGTTTTGGGAACTGGTAAAGTTGCGGCAGTTTTCGATTCTTCAGGCGGCTTACGAAACGCAGGCATCGGAAATAAATTTGCCGGTTTTGGCAAGAGAAGGTTTTACCAAAAGCCTTGTCAACATTGCTTACAGCTACGCCGGGATTGACAAGCATCGCCAGAAAAAACATTCATACGAGTTTTTTCGTGACAACATTGCTGTTTATGACGGTAACCACATTCACTTTACCGAAAATACGCTTGACCCTGAAAATATGCTGCGCGCCTTTTCCCGGGAACGTATTTATAATGAACGTTTTTACCAGCTTGAGGGGATGGACACTTTTGCCATTTTTCGCGATGTCAAAAGAAAACATCAGGAACAGGAAGCGCTGTCGCAGCAGCACCGTCTTTTCCGGAACGATTTAATGCAACTCGGCCTGGCGGATAATATGGCGTTAAATGTTGTAAATCCGCAAATTATGGAATTGCTGAAGGTTCAGCAGCAGCTCATTCAACAGGCTTTGGAACAGCAAAAACTGACAATGCTGAATACGCACCCCGAACTTTTGGCGCAAATTACGCCATCGCACCAAAAGCAGCTGGATGACGGCGAAATCCGGCTGTTGCTTGAACAAAAAAGCAATAATCGTGAACGGGCCTAGTTAGCGTCAAAACTGATTCGCGGGTCGACAAGAGAATAGGTTACGTCACTGAGCAGTTTAAGAATTAATCCTAACAGGGCAAAAATATACAATGTACCGAAAATAACCGGATAATCTCTTGTCATAATCGCTTCATACCCCAGCAGCCCGAGCCCGTTTAATGAGAAAATCACCTCAATCAGAAGAGATCCCGTAAACAGCATTTTAATCAGCATATTGGGGAAACCGGCAATAACAATCAACATGGCATTGCGGAAAACATGGCCGTATAAAATGCGGTTTTCGCTTAAACCTTTAGCCTTGGCTGTCAACACATAAGGTTTGTTGATTTCATCTATAAATGAGTTTTTTGTCAGCATGGTCAGGCTGGCAAATCCGCCGATAACCATGGTTAAAACCGGTAAGGTGATATGCCATAAATAATCGGTGATTTTTCCATACCAACTCAGGCTGTCCCAGTCCGGCGACGTCAATCCGCGTAACGGAAACCATTGCCAGTATGTCCCGCCGGCGAAGAAAACAATCAGAAATACCGCAAATAGAAATACCGGAATGGCAGAACCCAAAATAACTGCAAAGGATGTCCAAGTGTCAAATTTTGAACCGTCGCGAACGGCTTTTTTTATTCCCAACGGGATTGCGACCAGATAAATAATCAACGTAGACCATAGTCCTAAAGAAACGGAAACCGGCATTCTTTCGACAATCAGCTCCCAGACTGTCTTATCTTTATAATAACTTTTGCCGAAGTTGAAGGCTGCATAGTCTTTAATCATTTTCCAATAGCGCTCATGAACAGGCTTATCAAAACCAAATTGTTTTTCCAGTTCTTTAATCAAGTCTTCGGGAACACCTTGCGCTCCCTGATATTTTGATGTGGAATTGGCAATGTTCATTTGCGCGGAGGAGGTAATGCTTCCCGTACTGTTGACGTCCATTCCCCGATATTTTGCCAGTGTTTGCTCCACCGGCCCGCCCGGTGCCATTTGTATCACCAGAAAATTGACGGTCATAATGCCGAGTAGCGTCAGCGGGATCAGAAACAGGCGTTTCAGAATATAATTTTTCATTTTCTGTATTCCTCCTTCAGCCACCAGGTAAACGGTTGAAACCCGACTTTAAGCGTTGTCTGCGGATGTTCAAACTTATTGACATAGGCGACACGGGAATTGGGTGAGTACCATTGCGGAATAATATAGTTTTCGTAAAGCATAACCCGGTCAAAGGCCTTGACGTAAGCCATATAATCAGCTTTGTTCTGTGCTTGGATAATGCCGGCAATCAATTCGTCGGCAACCGGATTCACCACGCCGGGAATATTGTACGAACCCTTGATCATCGCGGATTCGCTGCCCCACATTTCTTTTTGTTCGTTGCCGGGCATCTGGCTCATCGCCAAAGCAATAATGGCAATGTCAAAGTCAAAACTGTCCAGACGGTTTTTATAAACATTAACTTCTATTGTTCGAAAATGGGCGTCAATGCCTATTTTTTTCAGGTTGTTTATAAAAGGCAGCATAACCCGTGTAAAAGATTTTCCGTTTGCTGAATTATCAATAATCTCAAGCGTCAAAGGCGTGCCGTCTTTAAGGTTAATCATCTTGCCGTCTTTAAAGTCATAACCGGCTTCTTTCAGAAGTTTTACGGCCTGTTTTAAGTTTTCCCGGCTTTGTTCCGGCGTCTTATGTTCAGGATTCGCCGGAGGCGTTGTAAAAATTTCAGCGTCAAGGCGGGAGCGGTAGCGATTAAGAATTTCCAGCTCTTTTCCCAACGGAAGCCCGGTTGCTTCCATGCCGGTATTGGTAAAATAACTGTATAAACGCTCATATTGATTGTAAAAAAGTTTGTCGTTGGCCCAATCAAAGTCAAAAGCCAGACTGATGGCTTTGCGGACTCTTCTGTCCTGAAATTTTTCTTTTCTCAGGTTAAAGGCAAACATCTGCAACACCGCAGCCTTATTGTGCGGAAATTCCTCTTTGCGGATTTTCCCTTGTTTGACAAGATTATTGTCATAACCCGTGACCCAGATTTTGGCGATATATTCCTCCCGGATGTCAATGTTTCCGGAAAACAGAGCCTGCAATGTCACCGTTGTATCTTGGTAATATTCATAATCGACAATATCAAAATTGTAAAAACCGCGTCTGGAGGGGAGGTCTTTGGCCCAATAATTCGCATTTCTTTTCAGAACAACCGATTTTCCCGGCTGAAATTTATCCAAAAGATACGGCCCGCTGCCTAAATAAGGTTTTAACTGCGGTTTGCTGAAATCTTTTCCGTCCCAGTCTTTTGCCGAAAAAATGGATAATTGCGATAAAATCAGCGGCAGCTCCTTATTGTTTGTTCCTTTTTTGAAATAAAAACGGACATGCCGATCATTAATTTTCTCAACACGTTCAACATCGCCGTAATAAACCTTGTATATCGGCGCGCCTTTCTCTGTTACGGCTTTAAAACTGAAAATAACGTCATCTGCCGTAACCGGAGAACCGTCGCTGAATTTTGCCCGCTCGTCCAAAATAAAGCCGACAAAGGATTTGTCTTTCGGCTGTTCAAATTCTTTAGCGATAAGCGGATATACTGTTGCAATATCATCACTGGGCGAAACGCCGAGCGTATCCAGCGTCAAAGCGGCAACTTCCGCCGCGGCGTTACCCTTGAAAATAAACGGATTGAAATTATCGAAACTGCCATAATTGGGAAAAACAACCTTACCGCCTTTGGGAGCCAAAGGATTAACATAGTCAAAATGTTTGAAGTCGTTTGCATATTTAGCTTCGCCATACAGAGAGAGTATTTTGCCGGTTTCTATATCTTTAGCCTGAACCGGCAAAAAAATGCACCAAAAAATGAAAACGAAAAAATATATCGGCCTATCTTTTTTCAATAATTTCATCTGTCCAATTACTGAAAGGAGAAACCAAAGGCTCGTCGGCAACGGCTTCAACCTTTGCCGCAGGCTGTTCTTTTCTCTCATTGTTCCATTCTTTGCGCAGAGTATTAAGCGTTTTTCTGGTTTCGCTGAACTCCGCAACTTTGCTGTCGGCTCTGTTCTTGTTGTTGACATGGCCGGTAAAGTCCTCAATATCCAGCTGATTATCGTCATGCCAGCTGTCGCTTTTTTCATCAAGGTTTATTGACAGAATTGAAGTTTCTTTCGGATTGTTTTCCTGTTCTTTCTCCTCAGTGCTTCCAAAACTTCTTTCCAGAGCAATTGTAAACGGATCTTTGTCCGTTAAAACCGGATCGGATTTTTTGATGCCGTCCTGCGACATCTTTTTTCTGAAAACGTTTAATTTTGAAACAATAGATGTCCCTGACTGGACGGTTTTTACCGGTTTAAAATCGCGAATGTCCGTAACCTTGACTTCCTCCTGATTTTCGCCGAGATCAGCCATCAGGGCGCTGAAATTGTCAGGAGAAGAAATCTTTTGCGCTGTTTTTGTCGTCCGGTTTGCCGAGTTTTGCTTGCTTCGTTTAACTTCATCGGCTATCGGCGCGATAATTGAAAAAACTTTGCCGAAAACGCCGGTTTCCACCATATTCAGAAAAACATGCTCCTTGTCATGGCGCTCCAGCAGGTTAATCAGGCTCTGGTATCTGGCGGAAAATTCAAGCAGAGAACCTGCCAAAACAACATCATTTCTGGCACGGTTGATGGTTCTCTGGGCAAAATCGCTCTGATTCTGGCTGATTTCGATGATAACCTTGCCGAAAGACCATTTGCCGCCGTTTTGAACCTTTGTCCACAGATTCTCTATCTGTTCCGAGGAAGCAAGACTGCAACGGCGGATAATTTCAGAAAGAACTTCATTCATGTCGGCAATGAAAACGTCAAATTTATTGAGCATAAAGCCGTCTTTGATTTCCTGTTCCGCTTCCAGAAGAATACGGGCGACCAAATCCGTATAGTCCATGTTTTTTTTCATCTGTTTCATCAGGGCGGAAAGATTGCCGTAAACGTTCTTGTTGGCGATATACTGGTTGATATGTCCGAAAACAGCCCATAAAAAGAAAACCGGAACAAGGATAAAAGCCGCATAAACGGAAGCGTCCCACAATCCCAGATTCATCGGAGAAATGCCCTGCAGCTTGTCTGATACGAACAAAGTTGCATAAATCAACCAAAAAACGGTAGAAAATACCGATACGAAAAATGTTAAGGCCAACACGGCAAATCTCCTTAAATTAAGGCTGTAACCAATCAAAATTTTAACCAAGTTTAGTATATCTGCATTTTATTTCAATCAAATTATAAAGAAAATCCTCAGGTTACGCACTAAAATTCACAATCATGTAAAATAAGAGTCGAAATTTTTGTTTATTTGTGCTAATAACGTATAAAGTTTTAATATTCAAAGAGAAATTGAGATGAACACAAGCAGTAACAGTATGGTTTTAGATTTTGAAAAGACAATTGTTGAAGTCGAGGCAAAAATTGAAAGTCTCAAAATGCTGGCGGAAGAGGAAGATGTTGATATTTCCAGCGAAGTCAACCGTCTGCAGGAAAAGCTTCAAAAGCAGCTCCGTATTGCCTATGCCAACCTGTCTCCCTGGCAGAAGGCTCAGGTTGCCCGCCACCCTGACCGTCCGCAGTGCCTGGATTATGTTCATGCTTTGATTGAAGATTTTGTCCCGCTGGCCGGAGATCGTGCATTTGCCGATGATGCCACGATGATTGCCGGAATTGGCCGTTTTAAAGGGATTTCCGTCGCTGTCATCGGTCAGGAAAAAGGACACGATTTGGAAAGCCGTATCAAGTATAACTTTGGTATGGCAAGGCCGGAAGGGTATCGCAAGGCACAGCGGATGATGGATTTGGCCGATAAGTTTAACCTGCCGGTAATTTGCTTTGTCGACACTGACGGCGCTTATCCGGGAATTGACGCTGAGGCGCGCGGTCAGGCTGAAGCAATTGCTTCTTCTATCGAAAAATGTCTGAAAATCAAAACGCCGATTATTTCTACGATTATCGGTATGGGCGGTTCCGGCGGTGCAATTGCCATAGCCACTTCCGACCGGATTTTGATGCTTGAAAATTCCATTTATTCTGTCATCTCTCCGGAAGCCTGCAGTTCTATTTTGTGGCGTTCTACCGACAAGGTGAAAGAAGCAGCGGAAGCGCTTCGCCTTACCGCGCAGGATTTGAAACATTTGGGCGTGATTGATGAAATTATTCCTGAACCTCTTGGCGGCGCGCATCGCGATCCGCGGGCGGCAATTGAAGAAGTCGGCAATGTTATTCTGAAACATCTGAAAGAGCTCTTGCCGGTTAATACTGAAGATTTGAAGAAAATGCGTACGGAAAAATTTTTGGAAATGGGGCGCCACCTTCCCGAAAACTAAGGCTATTTCATGATTTTTGATACGGAAACGGCTCTCATAGTCCTTCTTGCTCTTGTCGGCGTAATGTTTTTGATTATGCTGTATCTGGTTTTCCGCAAGAAAAACGGCAGGGAGCTGTCTTTGTTTGCGGACAGCATTTACCGGGCACAAAGCGAGCTGGCCGGACGTTTAAGCCAATTGAACGAAAACAATTCGGCGCAGCAGGCAATGTTGGCGCAGGCAATTCATGAACAAAAGATTTCCATGTTGAAAATAATGGACGAGCGCCTGCTTGCCGTAACCAAAAACGTTGGCGAAGGGCTGCAGTTGTCTGCGGATAAAACCAGCCGGACATTGAATGATTTAAGCGCGCGCCTGGCTAAAATTGACGCAGCCCAGCAAAAAATATCCAGTCTGTCGGAACAGGTCGTTTCTTTGCAGGAAGTTTTAAGTAACAAGCAGGCGCGCGGCGCTTTTGGTGAAATCCAGCTCAATGACTTGGTAACCTCGATTCTGCCGCCGTCTGCTTATTCTTTTCAGGAAGTCCTTAGCAATCAGAAAAGAGCAGACTGCGTTTTAAAATTACCCAATCCGCCGGGAACCATTGTTATCGATTCTAAGTTTCCGTTGGAAAGCTACCAAGCTTTGCGCAATGCTTCCGGGGAACGGGATAAAATTGAAGCGGAACGTTTTTTTCGCGCTTCGGTTTTGAAGCACATTAAAGACATTTCTGAAAAATACATCATCCCCGGAGAAACGGCCGAGTCCGCCTTGATGTTTTTGCCCTCGGAAGCTGTCTATGCCGAACTCCATGCCAATTTTATTGATGTTATTGAGGTGTCATACCGGGCGAAAGTCTGGATCGTTTCGCCGACAACATTAATGGCAACTTTGAATACGGTACGGGCGATTTTGAAAGATGCTCATATGCGTGAACAGGCCGGTGTTATTCAAAAAGAGGTAAGCTGTCTGGTGGAAGATATTTCCCGCCTGGATGACCGGATCGAAAACTTGGGGCGCCATTTTGAACAGGCCGGAAAAGATATTAATGAAATTAAAATCTCCTCCGGCAAAATCTCCCGCCGTATCGAAAAAATTGAAGATATTCAGCTTGGTCCGGCTGACAAGCCTGTTTCTGTTGTGCATCTTACCGGCAAGCAGTCGGCATAAGTCAGAATGACATTCAATAAAAGAATTAAACGGAGGAGATTCCGTTTCTAAGTAAATGAATAAGAGGAAAACGCTCCATTTTGGGGATAATTCAAGGATTAAATTTAACTTTTTCTGTAATTGATATATTGATTTATAAAACAAAAGCGTATAACCTAAGCGAGTAATGAAAAGAAGAGGTAATTGAAGTGACTAGATCTGAATTAATAGAAAGAATAGCAAACAAAAATCCGCATTTGATGTTGAAAGACGTTGAGCGTATTGTTGATGTTGTTTTTAATAAAATCATCAGTTCTTTGGCTAAAGGGGATAGAGTAGAGTTTCGCGGCTTTGGAGCTTTCTCTGTTCGTAAACGCTCTCCTCGGGCAGCCAAAAATCCCAGGACGGGAGAACAGGTTGACGTTGAAGAACGTCTGATTCCTCACTTCAAGACAGGTAAACAGTTACACGAGTTGTTGAACAACAACTGATTTAGACAGGATTAACAGAAAGGCGGTTGTCCATGAATTTTGTGAAAATGCTTGTTGAATTGCCGATACTCATCATTATTCTTATTTTTGCATTTGTTAATAATGATTTTGTGTCTTTCAGCTTATGGCCGTTCTTCATTGAGCTGACCGTTTCGCAAAGTGTTGTTATCGTCGTTCTGATTTTATTTGGTTTCCTTATGGGAAAACTGGATTCATATATTTCTTATGCGCCGTTGCGCAAAGCGCTGCGTCAGCAAAGAAAGGCTAACCGCCGCCTGAATAAGGAACATCAACGCCTGAGCGAAAAAGTTTCCAGTTTGGAGGACAATTTGGTCAGCCTTAAGGAAGAAAATAAAACCGTAAAGGAAAATGAACCAAAATTAAGCATGAGAGAAAAGGTAAAAAATTTTTTTCATTCAAAGAAAAATGACGCTTAATGAAATTTTATAACAATAATGGTATAAACATATGAATTGGCTTACAGACTTCGTCAGACCGAAAATCAAAAAAACAGCGCAAATTGAAATTGCCGATAATTTATGGCTGAAGTGCCCGGATTGCGGCCAAATGCTGTTTTCTAAAGAACTCAAAAAGAGCATGTACGTCTGCACCCGTTGCGGGCATCACCTGCGTTTGTATGTTGACAAACGCTTGAGAATGCTTTTTGACAACGGCGAATACAGCGAAATTTCCTTACCGAAATTAAAAGAAGATCCTTTGAAATTCAAGGATTCTAAAAAATACACCGATCGCCTGCGCTCTTACCGCAAAATAACCGGCTGCGAGGATGCTATCCGCGTCGCCAAAGGTGAAATCGGCGGGATAACAAGCGTTGTTGCGGCGATTGATTTTTCATTCATGGGCGGTTCAATGGGAATGGCTGTCGGCGAAGGTATCGTTAAAGCTGCGGAAATTTGCCTGAAAGGAAATTATCCTTTGGTAACCGTTACCGCTTCCGGTGGTGCCCGCATGCAGGAAGGTATTCTTTCCCTGATGCAAATGGCGCGAACAACTGCCGCAATCAATCAGTTGAAGGAGAAAGGTATTCCGTTCATTTCTATTATGACGGATCCGACTACCGGCGGTGTTTCGGCGTCTTTCGCCATGCTTGGCGATGTCAATATTGCCGAAAAGGGCTGCTTGATTGGTTTTGCCGGCCCGCGCGTTATTGAACAGACGATTCGCGAAAAGCTTCCTGAAGGTTTTCAACGTGCCGAATATCTGAAAGAGCATGGTATGGTTGATATTGTCGTGACGCGTCAGGAGATGAAAGATGCTCTGGTTCGGGTCTTGAGTATTTTAACCCATGTCAAACCGCAGGTTAATACTCTGGCTATTGAAAATAAATAAAAATAAAGGCTCCAAACGGAGCCTTTATTATCAATTATATAAATTTTATTACTTACATTCGCCGTACCAGGTTCCGTTGTTGTCTTTGCAACGCTGGGTAAACGATTGTCCTTTTATCGTGCAGGTGTACTCAGTATCCTCGTATGGGCATTTGACAACGCAAGAGCTTCCGTAGGTATATCCACCACAGGTACAAGGATCAACGGCGATTGTGCCGTTGTCGCATTTCTGTTTCCTATAGCACGGTCCTCTATTGCCTTCGCAGTCCGTTCCGTTGCATTCTGCCCAGTATTTCATAATCACTCCTGTTTCGGTTGTGCATTTATCTTTAATATAGTAGTAGCCCAAAGGAGTACCTCCGTATACATTGCAATAGCCTCCATTTGCAGATAGAGACTCGTTTGTACATGTTGATGTACATACATCAAAAAGATGAGCATTATCACATACACAAGGTGTTGTACTACCATCATTTTGGCGTCCTATACTTCCTGGGCAGATTTTTTTTCCATAACATGGTCCTTTTACGCCTTCAACCATTCCTCCGCAAGCGGCATATAAATTTAATACTGTTCCATCTTGCTTAGTACAATAGGGACGGACATAGGTAAAATTAGGATAATTTTTATGAATGAATCCACCAGCGCCCCATCCCTCCATACACGTTTCCTTGACGAGACAAGTTTCGTAGAAGGTTTTGTCACCGGCGGAGCAGGAGGCTCCGGAACCGGTCTTGGTGTCGCCGCAGTAGACATATCCCGGACACTGGCAGGTGCGGTCTTCCGGGTCGCAGACTTTGCAGCAAAGGCGGGATCCGCCGCAGCCGTTGTCACAGGCATATGTTCCATGCTCACAGCCGGTTTCATTTGACTTCGGCGTACAGCAGCCCGAACCGCCGCAACGCGCGTCACAAGTTTCTATACTGCCGTCCTTACAGCAATCGCCGTGGCAATTTCTGTGTACCGAACACCAGTCGGGATGGCTGGAATCACAACAAGCCTTACAGCTGGAATATTTGGTTTCGCCGTTTATCGTGCAAGAACTTGCCCCGGCAGCGCCGCCGCATTCGCAAGACCGGTAAGACCCCGGACACTGGCAGGATTCATATTTTCCGCCACAGGATGTTCCCACGCCAACCAACGGGCTGGAGCAAGTTACCAAATCGGAACGGCAGACGCATTTGTCATAATAAGAACTGTTATAAGGACAACGCTTGTTCGGGGTTTGCAGCGAGGGACAAGAACCGGACTGAGAATATCCCAAATCACGGCAGGCTCTGGCGTCATCGCGCTCACAACGGGCATATTTGCCGTCACAGGATGGCCCGACGCCGTAATAAGGCGGCTCGCAGACTTCGGTCATATTGTCGTCGCAAACACAGCCTTTGGAATAAGAGCTGTCAAGAGGACAGAGGTTGTCGCCGTGCGACCCGGCGGGACAGGGATGTTTGTCATACCCTTCCTTAATACATATATCTTGCGGATTTTCAAAATCGGGGTTCTCGCCGTTTCCCGGTGTTTCGTTGGGACTGAAATTTCCGCCCCCGGCACAATCTGTCGTGTCGGTAATGAAACACACCGAGGCTTCCTTGTATTCCTTCCCCTGAGCAGAAGAGAAAGCAGATTGAGCTTGTGGCTGGTACGATGTAAGCATCGCGCTTTCTGCAGACGGGACAAGCCGCGGCGAACTTTTCGCGACACCCCGTGGGTGTGCAGATGGCAAGAGAGAAGAAACATCGGTAAGAGTGTGTGGTGTGTGATAAGTGTGGATACCTGATGTTGAGATGAGAGACGAAATCCCCAAAGCGGGATAACCGGCAGAATAAACGTCTTCCGTATAACCGAATAAGCATACGGTCGACAATAGTATCACCTTTGAGTACTTCATCTTTATTTCCTCCTCTACTTGCCATCACGAATCTAATATATCATATATCGCAATAACATGCAATAAGTATTTTAGACGTGAAGAGGAAAAATTCGACAAAGAAAATAAATGAAAAAAACGACAATATTATTATCGATAAAAGAAATGAATAAATTTTATTTGTGATTTTTTAGAAAGATAGTTTTTTAATCTGGTTGTTTTTGACTTCCAGGAACATGGCGTCGTTTTTCAATGAGGAAAATAAAGTCGGGTCTGTTGAGGTAATCCAGGCTTGAAGGCCTAAATCTCTGATTTTTTCCAAAAGAGCCTCTCTTTTTGTATCATCCAAATGGGCGACAACCTCGTCCAAAAGCAAAACTGGAGCAAATCCTTTATCCAAAGTCTGGCACTTTGTTTGCGCTAAAATAATGCTGATTAACAGCGATTTTTGTTCCCCGGTTGAACAAAGCTCGGCCGGCATCCCTTTTTTACGATAATATACCTTGAAATCAGTCCGGTTTATGCCGTCGATATTGTCGTTATAAAGAATATTACGCCGCTGTTTTTTTAGCAGTTCTCGATAAAAATCTTCAACTTCCAACGCCGGCAGCTTATTTAACAGCTTTTCAATCGTGCCCTCCAGTTCCAGGCGGACATTGGGGAAAACATCATCTGGCTCGTGCTCAATAAAGGTATTAAGTTTGGCAATCTGTTCGCGTCGCGCCGCGGCAATTGCCACGCCCAAAGCAGACATCCCTTCTTCCAGGCTGAGCAGCCAGTTATCATCGTTATGCCCGCTTTTAAGCAGCTGGTACCATTCTTTATACATATGTTCAAAATTAGCAGTTCTTTTGGCGTGTTCAACATCAAAAGCGTAAACCAAACGGTCTAGAAAACTGCGCCGCGGTTGTGAACCGCCTCTGAAAAGGCGATCCATTTGCGGCGTAATCCAAATGGCGGAAAGATATTTTCCCAGTTCTGATTGAGAGGAAACTTTTTGACCGTCAATTTTGACGATTCTGCGCTCAAAACTTTTAGATTCGTCATCACTGATTTCTCTAAGGGATTTTTCAACGGCCGTTCCTATTTCAACTTCTTCATCGGCTTTGTTGACAAGTGCTGACACAGCCCAGCTTGCATTACTGATAACGGTCGGCTGGTATTCGTCAGAAATAAGAGCCGGCGTAATCCTTTTTATATCTGCAAGTCTGGCGCCGCGCAACCCTCTGCCCGGCGTTAAAAAAGAGATAGCTTCAAGAATGTTTGTTTTTCCCGTTCCGTTCTCGCCGGTAATAACAATCGGTCCCATGTGCGCATTGATTCGCAGATAGGCGTAGTTTCTGAAATCAGTTAAAGTCAGACGCGTAACGCCTGACTTTTCACTGGTAAATTCACTTAGTTTTAACGCTGTGCAGTCCAATTTATACTCTCATCGGCATAAGAACATAAATGGCGCTGGCGTCAGAAGTGTCATGAATAACAGAAGGAGAAGAGCCGTCGGCAAAACTGATTTTGACGCAGTCACCTTTAACTTCATTTAAAATATCCAGCAAGTAACGGAAATTATAACCGATTTCCAATGAGTCGCTGTCATATTTTGCTTCTACTTCTTCCTGAGCGCTGCCCAAATCAGGACTGGACGTTGTAATGGTAATGTGATTCGGTGCCGTAATGACTTTAATGGCGCGGGTTCTTTCGGCAACAACGGAAACACGATCAACAGCCTGAGAGAGGTCTTTCACGCCGAGTTCCAAAACTTTGTCGTTGTCTGTTGGAATAACGCGTTCATAATCAGGATATGTCCCGTCAATCAGTTTGGATGTCAGCGTAACATCTTCCATAATAAAGCGAATTTTATTCTCCGAAAGAGAGATGGCGATGTTTTCTGCTGATGTATCGTCCAATAGCTTGCGGGCTTCACCGATTGTTTTTCTCGGAATGATAACGCCGCTCATATTTTCGGCACCTTGTGGCAAAGGCGATTCGACACAAGCCAGGCGATGGCCGTCAGTGGCAACTACGCGCAAAACTTTAGCTTCGCCTTCATTTTTGGCATGAATATAAATGCCATTCAGGTAATATCTTGTTTCCTCAGTTGAAACGGCAAATTTCGTGCGGTCAATGACGTCTTTAAGCTCTTCTTTGGCCATAGAGAAATTGACTGGAAGCTTATCGCCGGAAATGACCGGAAAGTCTTCAATGCCGATTGTTGACAAAGCAAATTTGGAACGGCCGGAGGCTATAGTCAGCTGGCCTTTTTCGTCAGGAAACGTAATCTCTACGTCAGAACCGTCCGAAAGTTTGCGGACAATGTCGTAAAGCATATGAGCCGGAGCGGTTGTCGCACCTGTTTCTGCAACTTTAGCATCGACAATTTCGGTTATTTCTGTATCCATATCCGTAGCTTTAAAGCTGATGCCGTCTTCCATTGCTTCAATTTTAACATTGGAAAGAACCGGGATAGTATTTCTTTTTTCAACAATACTCTGAACATGGCTCAGGGTTTTGAGGAGATTTGCGCGTTCAATTGTAAATTTCATCTTTTTATTACCTTAAACATAACAACGGTTTATTGTTTCAATCTTTTTATTACCCATACTAACATAAACTTTAAAAACCAGAAGCCAAAACGCAGAGTCGTCAACAGCTTTTTTATAAAATATTTCACCCTCAGAAAATTAATTTTCCGAGGGCGAAATATTGCAAACTGAGGAAAGACGGTAATTACGCTTCCAAAATTCTTCTCAGGGCATCAACATTTTCTGCCAGCGAAGAATCTTCCAAAACCAATTCTTCAACCTTACGGACGGCATGCATAACCGTTGTATGGTCACGATCAAACTTGCGACCGATTTCCGGCAGGGAGCGTGATGTCAGCTGTTTGGCAAGATACATAGCAACCTGACGCGGACGGGCAACTGTACGGGCTCTTCTGGAAGACTGCATTTCTTTGACGGAAATGTTGAAATATTCCGCAACCTTTTTCTGAATCTCGTCAATTGTTGTTCTTTTATCGTAGGAACGCAGCATATCTTTCAGAACATCCTGAGTCATATCCAAGGTAATCTCCTTGTCTGACAGCAGCTGAGAGTGGGCGATAACCCGACGCAAAGCACCTTCCAGTTCACGGATATTTGAGGAAATTTTCTGAGCCAGAAATTCAGCGACCGGTCGAGGAAGCTCAACGCCAAGCTGCTGCGCTTTTTTATTGAGAATGCCGATTCTCAGATCAAAATCGGTAGGATGGATGTCGGCAACCAAACCGCAGCCTAATCTTGATTTCAGTCTGGCTTCGATTCCTTCCAAATCGGAGGGCGATTTGTCGGCGGAAATGATAATCTGTCGGCCTTCTTCTATCAGAGAATTAAAGGTATAGAAAAATTCTTCCTGAGTTGTGTCCTTGCCACCCATAAACTGAACATCGTCAACCATCAAAACGTCAACGGAACGAAACTGTTCTTTAAATGCCGTTGTGTCTTTGTAGCGCAAAGCCCGGACAAACTTATACATAAATTTTTCGGCAGACAGATAAACAATATTTCTGCTCGGATCCTGCTGTTTGATGTGCCAGGCAATGGCGTGCATTAAGTGTGTCTTTCCAAGGCCGACCCCGGAGTAAAGAAACAGCGGGTTAAATGAAACATTACGGGATTCGGCAACCTTGCGCGCAGCCGCATAAGCAAATTCATTTGTTTTGCCAACAACAAAATTGTCGAAAGTATACTGAGGATTAAGAGGTACCGACAAAGATGAATCCGAAGACTGATATTCCGCAGCATTCAGGGAGGCGGCGCCAGACTGGTAAATGTTCTGCGGAGCCGGGCTGGATGAAATCTTTTTCAGGAGCGAACGGCAGGATGGATTATACAAACCGCTTTTGGCTTCTTCCTGAACAGCTTGAACCACGAATTTAACTTCTTTGATTTGCGGATTCTTCTTTTCCCAAATTTTGTGAATTTGCTCGGAATAATGAGTAATAACCCAGTTTCTCATAAATCTTGTCGGAACGCAGATATTGACGATTCCTTCGTTGCAAGATCCCAGCGTTAATGGCTTCAACCAGCTGTCAAACGCGACATCGCCAAATTCGACTTTTAACTGATCGCAGATTTGACCCCATTGGTCTTGAACTGAACTCTCTTGTAATGCTTCTACAGCCATTATGAACTCCCCATTTTATACATAGTCATTAAAATAATTATTGATGAAATCTTTTAACACTCTGCCGAAGCAAAATGCATTTCAACAAAAGCCGTAAAACGGAACAGGCTGTTTCCTTTTGTAATTTTCCCCGAAGCATATAAGCCTCATTACATAAGAAATATTATTCCGTTTGTTATGTTTTTGTTTTTCAGATTCTCTGTTTGGCTTCGTTTCCCTAATAACGTCACCGAAAGGCAATTCCTTTACCTTTTTTCCTTCAAGCTATGGCATTGATTTTTTTTCTGCCGGTTAAGACCTGAGAACATAATCGTGGGGTCTTAATTAATAACCTGAAAAGTTCATAATAATATTCATCAAAATATGTTCTTAGAATTTGCATCAAAACTTGCATCAAAATTTAAGAGGATAGTAAACGTCAAAAAAAATAATTACAACAGAACATTTTCCTAACATTGCAATTTTATTTCTTGACAGGCAAAGATTCAGAGTCGCTTAGATTCTGCGCTTTTGCGCCTATTTAAAACGCAAAAATCAGAATTCCCCCTACAAAATAAAGAGAATTCTGATTCGTTCAAATTTTAGTAAAAAAATTAAGCGGCGATAGCCTTAACTTTTTTAGAAAGGCGGGAAACGATGCGAGAAACTTTCTGCTTATCGACAGCACCTTTCTGAGCGGCTCTTGCCAACTCGGATTCTGCAACTTTAACTGCAACTGCGGCAGCTTCTTTATTGCTGCTCAAAATTGCTTCAAGAGCTTTTTTTACAAAAGTGCGTACTCTGCTTCTGCGAGCGCTGTTGATAACATTTCTCTTATTGTTTCTTTTAATTCTTGTTTTTGCCGATTTATGATTGGCCATATTCTTAATTCCTATATCTAATTATGTTAAATACATTTTAAATTCTGATAGTTTTATAACCTCTGGAAGCCTAGAAAGTCAACATAATTTTTAAGATTCAGGTAAATATTTCCCGTTTATTTCTGAGCTTTATTAAAATTACGGATATAATTTCTGAATTCTTCGGTATTGATAATAACTTTGTTGCGCATGGCGACATCTTCGATTCCTTTAGTATTTTCAAAATTTTCTTCAATACTGACGGATTCTTTAATCGCCCGGGCGGCGAACTGTGGTGCGTCGGCAGCCCGCTTTGCTGTTTTGTAAGCTTCTTCAGATAAATCGGGCAGCGGAATGATTCTGCTGATTAAGCCGGCCTTTTCTGCCTCATCACCCATAATGGCTCTTTCGCATAATGCCATTTCCATCGCTTTCGCTTTGCCGATGGTTCTGATAAGCTTGTTGAGAACGCCGAGTCCCGGAATCATACCCAGGCTGATTTCCGGCAAAGCCAGACGGAAACTGTCCGTCGCCAAAATAACGTCGGCGCACAATAAAAGCTCCGCGCCAATGCCTAAAACATATCCGGCGGCTGCGGCAATAATCGGTTTTTTGATTTTATGGATTCGGATAAAGCAGGTTTTAAACGTTTCCAAAATGTTATTAAACTCATTAATGCGTTCGGAAAATTCCTTAACGTCCAAGCCGGCACAAAAAGCTTTGTCGCTGCCCTGAATGATAATTGCGCCGATTTGTGGATTCTTGTCATAATTTTCGGCGGCGTCGGCAATTTCTTCCAGCATTTTTTCGTTCAGCGTATTTAAAACTTCCGGACGGTTTAAGATAATCAGGCCGACATTGTCTTTGTTTTCTGTTTTAATGAAGTTATATTCCATGGGCGTTATCCTTAATTCTGACTTTTGACGGTAATTCTGACAACAAGCGGATTACTCCCTTCTTTGGCAATGTCAAGCGATTCTCCGTCCCTGGAAAAAGAAAGAATTTCTCCCCGTTTGCCCTCAAATTTCCAACCCAGCTGCGGCAGGGTGTCCATATAAAATTTTTCAACGTTTTTAAAGCCGATTTTGCTGCTGCTCAGATAAGCTTCGACCAAACGGCTTTCTTCATTGCCGAAACTGAGGTTGTCATTGGGCATTTGCTGCATATTTGCCGGCATCGGCACATCCTCCAGACCGTCGATAAAGTTGGCGGCTGAAGCATGGTTCAGGAACAACCAGAAAGTTGCCGTTAATAAAATTGCAGATTTATAAATATGTTTCATCATCTGTGTTTCACTTCTGTTTTGTTGCGCAATAAAAACTGGAACGTCCGGCAAGGACTGTTTTCTGTATACCACCGGTAACGGCTGTCTGACAAGTACAATTTGGGCAGGGCTGCCCGGTTTTGTTATAAACGCAATGCTTATGCTGAAAATACCCTTCGCTGCCGTCCGGTTTGTGATAATCTTTCAGGGTCGACCCCCCGGCCTCAATCGCTTTTTCTAGAGTGTGGCGAACCGATTCGATAAGCCTGCCGCATTCTTTCAGCGATATCCTGTCAGTTTCCCGCAAAGGCGAAATACCCGCGTCAAACAGGGCTTCCGAAGCATATATGTTGCCGATTCCCGCTATAATGGACTGGTCAAGCAGTGCAACCTTGACCGGAATTTTCTTGCGCCGGAACTTTTCATGCAGATATTTTGCCGTCAATTCCTGGGAGAAAGGGTCTGGCCCTGTCTTGGCAAACAAAGGACAGTCAGAAATATTGTCTGTCGGAAAACAGGTGATAAGGCCGAAGCGCCGTGCGTCATTGTAAATCATAACGCCGTTGTCTGTTTTTATAACAACGTGGTCGTGTTTTTCAAGACTGTCCGGCATTGCTTCCGAAATTTTAATCCGCCCGCTCATCCCCATGTGCCAGACAATGCTCATGTCGTTATCAAGGCCGATAACGATATATTTAGCAATTCTCCGGTATGATATAATTTGCGTGTTAATGATACGGTCTTTAAAGTCTTCTGGCACGGGAAGGCGGAGCTTGCTCTGATATACGGATGCATCAAGGATTCGGGCACAACCGATACCTTTGACAAGAGCATTTTTTATTGTTTCGACTTCTGGCAGTTCAGGCATTTAAGACCTCCGGATTTGAAAGTATTATAAATGATAAATCGCTTTTTACAATTCTTAAAAAAACAGCAGTTAGCAATTATGTTTGCCCGCTATGATTGCTTGGCGCTGTTGAGGCCTCTGCCGGCTCTGTCCGGCGTGTCCGCCGCGGCTTCTTTCTTTGTCCGCCGCCGTGCCGGACTGTTGCCGGACAAGCTTGAAAAAATGATGTCAGAAGAAAGCGATTCTCTGCTTAATGTTTTTATAACCGAACTGGCCTGCCGTTACAGCCTGTCCATGCCGCGTTCCGCTGCCGATTCTCCTTTGCTTTTTACACAGGATGTCCGCCGGGAAGACGCCGATTTTTATTATGAGCTCTTTCGCGATGTCATTCGCCGTTCTCCGCGTTTGAAGCCGTTGTACAATTCGTTCCGCCACCGCTGCGACCTTTTGCAGGACAAACGTCTTTATGCGTCGGAACTTGAAAAGCTGCTTGATAAAACGGCGGCCAGCCCCCTTGCCGCAAAATTTGACATCGACTGGAAACTTACCGGGCGTGAAGATATTTTTATTAATTATGGTGACGGCTGCCGTTTTACCGATTTACTGACGGTTGAGGAACAAAAAAAGCTGGCAGCCTTGTGGGGATTCCTGTTTTTTAACAATGAAACGCTGATTTTGTCTTGGGCAAATGTTATGATCGATTCTCAGGGACGCCTGAATTTCTTCAATATCGATTCGCTGACGGATGTTGACTGCGGATTGAAAAATTTTACCGTTAAATTTTTGCAGAAACAGGCTGTCCCGCAGTCATTCAGCGAGTATAAAATTGAAGCGTCCCTGAAGTGTCTGCACGGTTTTTGTCCGGATGTCAACTTGGCGGAAACGTTGCATGAATATATAGTGCGGGCGCCGTATGTGCCGGAAGTTATCAAAAAGCCCGATGAAAAATATCTGGATTCTCTGCGCCAGACCGAATTTGGCGTCGGGCTTCGCCGTCCTGAAAAAACAATAGATGCCGAAAGCCTTGCTTATCTTTTGGATTCCCGGCGGGAACAGCGCATGCGCAAACGGCGCCCCAATCCGTTTGTTCGCATTGTTCTGCCGTTTTTGATTATGTTGCTTTTAATGTACCGATTCTTTTAATATCCGCCGCCTTGCTATTCTGTTGCATTTGGTTTATGATAATATGTTAAATGATTAAATGGCTGAAAGATGAAGAAACCACGCGCCAAAAAATATTATGCGCCGCAAAATGACGAATTTGCGGAACATAAATGTGATCACCCGGGCTGTAACAAACGCGGGGAATATCGTGCGCCCAAAGATCGGAAGTTAAAGGAATATTATTGGTTCTGTCTTGAGCATGTTCAGGAATATAATGCCAAGTGGAATTATTATGACGGGATTTCTGCGGATGAGCCGGAAGAAGAAAAACCCCGGATGCATTTCCGCGGTTTCCGGTCTAAAGTCAAATACAGTCGCGGCTATAACTTTTTTGACGATTATGAATTTTTTGAGGATTATCATGCGGACTATTCCGCAATGGACAGCATCTATTATTCTCAGGAAGAAAAACGTTATATGGAAATCATGGAAATAAAACCGCAGGAACTGAGTGCCGAAAACTTAAAAAAGCAGTATAAAAAACTGGTCAAAAAATATCATCCCGATTTGCATCAGGATGACAAACAGGCTGCAGAAGAAAAGTTCAAGCAGCTGACCAACGCCTATCAGGTATTAATGCGTCGTTTCGGGTAAGGCTCAACGTTCCATGCTTTTTAACATGGTATTTTTAATCATGATTTTATTAAATTCTTTTTGAGCTTTGGCTGAGCTCTTTTTCTTGGGCGGTTTGCGGGAAAACAACTTACGCCCGCTCTTTTTCAAAATCATGGCATTGATTTTGGAGTCTTTTGTTTTCTCTTTTCCTGCGGAGATGACGTCTTTGACTTTCATGCCCCGAAGAAGGGATTTTCCGCCGCTGACGGCTTCAATTCTCTTAATGCCTCTGAAAAATTTGTTAACGTCGCGAGCCTGAATTTTCGGTCCCTTTACTTTCAAGCGTTTGGCAATGTCATCATTGACGACTTTTTCTAACAAAACGTCGGGAGAGCCGATAGATGTCATCGCCATGGCCGTCGTTTCCCGTTTAAGATTTTTTAGGCCGGCATTGCGGGCAAATTTTCCGGCAGCATCTAAAACGCTCATTTGCGCCGCTTTTTGCTGCATTTCCATCCGTTGCAGATTTTCCTTTTCTGCCAAACTCTGTTTTTCTTCCTGCTTGAGTGCATTTAGCAAAGAATTGTCCGGATTCGTAATATTCGGCGCGACAATTTGAAAATCGTCCTCGTCTTCTTCCTCATCATCATAAATATCGCGGATTCGTTTACGGATTTTATTAAGACCCTTGGGCAAATCAGCCGGCGTAATGCTGTTGATTCGCGAAGTGCCGTTTCTCTTATAAGCGTCGTATTGCGCCGCTTTTTGTTCGTTAATCCGGCGGGTCGCCTTTTCGCTGCTGTCAAAGCCGCTTTTCTTCCATTCAATATTAAGATTATCTGCGGTTTCGCTCATATGTCCTGCCTTGTTTTTGAAAGACAATGCTTACATTAATGAATGTGACATAATTTTTTTATTTTGTCAATATTTTGAAGCGTTTTCTTTTCTTTGCGTAACCATAATCGACCCGTCGGATAAAACCGCAGAAATAACTTCTATTCTGACTTTGTCATTTCTGGTGAGGTTAAAAGATTTTGTTGTCGAGCTGGAAATGTGTTCGACAATGTCGTTTTTCAGCTCATTCCAGTTGTCATAGTTGCTGAAATAACCTTTAAACGATTCGACCAGTTCGGGAATGGTCGGATCATTTTGCAGGAAGATTTCCTTGCAGTTCCACAGGCTGAGATAAGCCTTATTGTAAAACAGCAGTCTGCCGTTGGGACCAAAAATTATGACGCTGTCCGTCAGATTGTCGAGAATTTCCCTTTGAATAGATATCAGGGCGTTATAAGCGCGCCGGGTAGCCAGTCTGTCTGTCACGTCTTCAAAGGCAAAAACCAGGCCGCCCATCGGATGCTGGGCGCGAACCCGGCGGATAGTCCTGCCGTCGGGAAGGTGAAGCAGGTCTTCTTTGGCTTCAAGAATGCTGTTAAAGTCGTTTTGCTCGCCGTTTTTATACATGATGAAATCGGGAACTTCCGGCAGCATGCGTTTTTCTCTGATTTCATCCAGAAACATCGCGTAACTGGGCTGGTCTTCCAGCCAAGCTTCGTCGAGTCCCCATAATGAAACAAAAGACTTGTTATAGTAAGACAGTTTTTTCTTGGCGTCAAAAACGGCAAAAGCCGTCCCCAAAGCGCCCAAAATTTCTAAATGGGCATTTTGATGAAGCTTAAGATTTTGTTTCAGGTCGTCAAGTTCTGTAATATCGACCATACTGCCAACACTGTAAATTTTATCAAGAACACCTCCGGCATGAAACGGAATTTCGGTAACGTCAAAAGAGCGCCTTTCTCCGTTTTTCACCAGATGGACATTTTGTTTTTTGAGTTTAACGGAATGTTGGGCTTTTTCGGCCAGACTCTTGGAAATGCTTTCGTTATTGGTGCCGATAATTTCAATATTCTGGCTGATAATATCATCTTTTACGGAGCTGTCTGTGTAATCCAGATATTTTTTGTTAACCAGTTTGAGATTCAGATTCTCATCTCTGAGCCAGACCGGATACGCCAGATTATCCATGATGTCTCCCAGCTCCAGCGCCTTGTTGAGCGCTTTGCGGCAGTCCGCTTGCAGTTCATTAATTTGCGTCGTTTCAAAACTGACGTCCCGGAACCAGACCATGTCGCAATAGACATTGCCGTTGGCGTCGCTGATTCGGCTTCCTGACAATCTCAGACAGTTGCCGTTTTTCAGCATAAAACGGTCTTCAAAGGAAATACCTTCGCTGTGCAGCATGTCAATATACTTCTGTATTTTTTTGGCATCGTCTTTATAAAAACATTTCAAAACGTCTTCAAAGTCTGACTTCGTTCCCTCCGGCAGATTCAGCATGACGGCCAGCCTCCTGGAGCAGCGCTCAATGATTTTTTTTCGCGGATCATTGATTTTCTCGTCAGGATAAATAAAAGCCAGATATCCGTCCTGCGAAGCATAAAGCGTTTCAATATATCTTTCTTTATCTCGTTTCAAAAAATAATTTTTTTGCTTCAATTTCAACATACTGACGGCAAGATAAAACAGCAGGAAGAGCAACAGGCCGAATAAAACCCAAATCGCATACCACAGTTCCGGTGCGGCGTAATACATATCGCTGAGCAAGTTTTGAGTCATTTTTTTTACAAACCAAAGTTAAAATTCGTTGTTTATTTTTCGATTCTATAATATAAACACGAATAGTAAAACTCAAAATTTCAGGTAGTGAATAAAAATGTATACTTTGGCTTTTGATACCACGGCGGCCAGCTGCTCCGTTGCCTTGCTTAAAGACAATAAAATTTCCCGTACATTTGAAAAAAGTATGGACTTTGGGCAGTCAGAGGTTTTAATGCCCGAAATCAAAAATATTTTAAACAAGGAAAATATTGCCTTTTCAGATGTTAACTTGGTTGTCGTCTGTTCCGGCCCCGGTTCGTTTACCGGCGTGCGCTCATCCATTTCCGCGGCGCGGACATTCGCGCTGGCAGATGAAAAACTGAGCGTGACCGGCGTTTCCGCTTTTGAAGCTTATGTTCACAGTCTGGAAGATGATGAATTGGCGGATATCAATGCCGTGATTATAGAAACCAAGCGTGAAGATTTTTATTACCAGCTGTTTGACCGAAGCCGGAACAAAATAACGGACCCCTCGGCCGGAAATGTGGAAGAGATTATTCCGCAGCTGCGAAATGTCAAAGTAACGTTAATCGGTGACGGCGTAGAACGTTTTCTTTCGCGCCCGAGCGGATTGAGTCTTCATGCCATTCGCATGGATTCGCATCTTTCTGTTGAACATCTGGCATGGTGCGGACTGAAAAAATTTCTTGATAAAAGGCTTGATTTTCCCAAACCGCTTTACCTGCGGGCGCCGGACGTTTGTCTTAAGAATACCTAACGGGCATTTTGCTGCTGGTTTTCCATGGTAATTAAAAGGCTTGCCGTCTGCTCGGCTCTCTGGGGACCGGGATGGTTTTCTATTATCTCCAAAACCTCAATTTCCTGCGGCGTCAGTTTTTGTCTGACACCGGACGAGGCATATATTTGTTCCGCTTCCTTGGTTAGCTGTGCGGCGGCCAGTTTATCGCCGCGTTGCTGTAACGCCATAGCTTTTTTCTGTTTGGCATTAGCCAGAAGAAGAGGCGATGGATTTAAGGTTGAAAGCCGGTCGTATATTTCCAAAGCTTTTGTTTGGTTACCCTGCGCAAAATATAAATCAGCCAGCCGGCTCTCGGCTTGAATATCGGCCGGGCTTAATTCCAAAGCCAGCTCATAGGCACCGGCAGCAAGTTTGTCATTGTCAAGCCTGGCCAGATTTCCGTATGCCAGCGCTGTCTTTGAGATTTCTGCAAATCGCTGTTCCCGGATATGGTAATCCATGGATAATGCCTGTTCGACTTCCTTGTCCATCCGCGCTTGCACAAGAGCCAATGCCAGAGATGTATCTCCGAGGGACAAATGAAACAGGGCTTCTTCGGTGCTGGGAAGTTTTTTCCTGCTTTTAAGGTTATTAAAAGCGCCGTCTCGAACCATATTGATAAAAGTTTTAATGGCGGAAATCGTCTGCAGAATGTCTTCTTCAGCATTTATTCCCTGATTGCGGTAATTTATGGCCTGGGCAATTTTATCATCATCAACACCCCGGGAGAAAAGCTCCATAATCAAACCTGTCAGTTCATTAATCGAGCTGGCTGTTTTTTGATATTTCAGCCCGGCGCTGTTTAAAACGTTGCCGGCTGTGTTTGTGTTGTTTTTCTTCCAATCCAAATCAACCAGCTTTTGCTCGCGCTTTTCCTTTTCCAGCTGTTGGCGTTCATGCAGGCTCAAAGCATCAGCTGCCTGTTGTTTCTGCTGGGCGTCGGCTTCATCAAGGCGTGCCTGCTCAAGCTTACTTTTTTCCAGGTCACGGGCCAGGAGCAGCTCCAGTTCTTTTTCAAGTTCCGCTTCGTTATGCAGATTATCCATTACCTCCGCTGTATCCGACTTCTTTACATCGGACGATGTATTTTTCCCGATAGGCAGTTCCTTGGCAAACAGGGCGATAGAGCGGATGTACAACAGGATAATAAACAACAGAAACAAAATCAGGGCTAACAGCATTAGTCCTATGGAAATCAGGTTGACGGACGGCGTTTCTGAAATATAGCTGTTCAGCTGGTTCAGAAAGTTATGATAATAGCTTAAAGCTTCAGCGGTAATATCTGTTCCTCCGGCTGATATTCCCACGTTTTTCCCCCTCTGTTGACAGTATTAACCGAATATTATTTATTCATTGATTTATCCACGTGTAAATAGTATATAATATAAAAAATTTTAACAACAATAAAAAGTTTCAAAATGAGTTATCTGAGCCAGAAAAAAAAGCAGGAACGTATTAATTCCTTTCTAGACGTTGCAATATTTATTGTTGCTTTATTTACGGTGGTCGTTCTTGCTGCGCCGCAACGGGGTTTTTTTTCTCATTTTGTTGACTGGCAGTTTCAATACTATATCGCGATGCTGCTGTTGTTTTGTTATGCTGTCGCCGTCAGATATTTTTTTCAGGCTGCTGTTTTGTTGCTTTTCATTTGCATAAATTATGTCAGCCTGAGTTCGTATTCCAACATTTTTTTTAATGTTTCCGGTGAGGGAAAAGAAAAATTTAGCATTGTTTATCAGAATAATACAGAACAGGCCGGAAAGCTGATTTCCGAAGCAGACCGGCAGGATGCCGATGTGATTGCTGTAAATCCTGCCGGTACGCTGACGGATGTTATTGACGACAATTATCGTTTGTTTCATGATGACGCCGATTTAAGCAAAAGTTTTATTCTGACCAATAATCCCGTCATTCGTTCCGGAACTGTCCGTTTCACGCCCGGACAGACGGCTTCATATCTGATTGTTTCTAAATATGGCCGGGAAATCATGATTATAAATGTTGATTTTTCCCAAATGACGCCGGCGGAAGAGGCTCTGGTGTTCAAAAATATGAACGAGTTTGTCTTAGAACAAAATATTCCGGTAATTATTGTCGGCAATTTTGGCGTCAGCTCCTGGAAAGAGGTTTTTAGCGGCTTTCTCCGCCAAAGCGGCATGGAAGTAAAAAACCGCGTTATTTTAAGCGATGGAAAAAGCTTTTTTAATCCATTGGTAAAACCGTCAATATATTTGCTCGGATATAAAACGCTGGGAGTTGAACAAATCAGTTTTCTGAACCGCGGGGACAACAAGTCTTACCCGATATTATTCAAGCTCCGCCTTTAATTCTTCGATTCTGCTTCTTAAAAAGCCGGATAATTCTGTTTCGCTGAAAGCCGAGGCATAGTCCAGAGCCGTTTCATAGGTACGCAAAGCCTGTTCTTTGTTGCCGATTTTGTACTCAATTAAGCCGATATTTGCATAATCTGTTGCCGCTCCGCTGAAACGTTCTTCTTTTTGTTCCCAGGCCGCTGATTGCAGAAACAGCCCTTTGGCGCGGGGAAGGTCGTTTTGTTTCAGAAAAATCAGCCCTAAAAGATTGTAAGCGTTTCCGACATGAAAACATGAGGCTTTGTTTTGCGATATCTCGATAATTTTTCGCAAGTCGGTTTCGGAAGCGTCGGAGTTGCCAAGCTCATATTCCCCGATGGCCTTAAGATACAAACACTCCAGATAAGATGAGGTGTCACCGTATTCGTCATAAATTTCGGCGGATAAAAGAGCCTGTTGCCGCAAGGCTTTCCAGTTTCGGCTTTGACTGTATATATAAGCCAGAATTTCCCGGCTGAATGCCTGGCCGGAGCGGGAACGCTGCCGTTCCATAACATCCAGGGCTTCAAGAGCGGTTTTTTCTGCCGCCGGATACTCTTTTTTTAATAAATACAGCAAAGCAAGCTGATTTTTTATGGCTGCTGCCGCTTCTGGTCTGTCGGCTGACTGATTGATTTCCAGACTTTGCACAAAATAGTTTTCAGCATCGTCAAATCTTTCCTGCATGGTCCATAACATACCTAGATTGCCAAGGGCGTCTGCTTTTCCGGCAGGATATTTCAGAAAATCAAAAATTTTTCCGGCTTGCGTAAACATAAAATGCGCAACGTCTTCAACCGCGGAAACCCGGTAAATTGTTCCGGCCAGTAAATAAGCTTTGCCTTCCTCGACATAAGCTTTGGACTTCTTAAAAAGGGAAGCTGCCAAACCGGCATATTCCGAAGCACTGAGCATATTCCCGTCATTCAGATATTGTTGCGCCATATAATAATATTTTTTTGCCCGAACATATTGGGAAACTCTTTTTTCGGGAATGTTTTGCAAAATCAGATTCGTTTTTCCGCGATGTCCGGTCAGAAAATACAATTCTGCCAATTCGGCTTTAGCCTCGGGGAGCGCTTCGGATTCGGAAAACAGACGTATTCCTTCTTCATAGTTGCCGAAACTTCTGAGAGCGGCATATTTCAAATCTTCATGTTTGTTTTTCAAATAATCTTCCGCCGCGGCAGTCTTGCCGAAACATAAATAAAACAAAGACCGTAAAGCCGCTTTGTTGCGCTGTTTCAGTAAATAGGTCGTAATTTTTTGTAGCTGAGCGCTGGAAAAATAAGCGCTGAAATTTTCAGGCTGTTTTCTTTTAAGCATCCCGCGTATAACCAGTTTATAAAAATGGTCAAAACGTATTCTCCTCCAGGTAAAATACATGGCACTGCCGGTAAGGATTAATAAAAAAAGCCACAGATACTGCATAATCTTTACACTAAATTAGTTTTCTAAAGTTATAGTTCAAAGTAACATTATCATAATAGGAATTTGAAAAAATGGCTATATCAAAATTAAAATCCGCGCAGCTTTACAGAAAATGCGATTCCCGCAAATTTGAATTTACAACAACGGCCGAACTGGAAGAACGCCTCTCCGCTTTGGGGCAGGACCGGGCAATTAGCGCGGTCGAACTCGGAATTAATATCAAATCAAAAGGATATAATTTATTCTGCTTAGGGCCGGAAGGAACTGGAAAAACCAGCCTGGTTAAGCGTATTTTGCAAAAAGAAGCCGCGGAACGTCCCACGCCGGACGACTGGGCTTATGTTTATAATTTTGATGAACCCTATCGTCCGCATGCCATTAATTTTCCTGCCGGAGAGGCAACGGAATTTGCCAAAGATATTGATGCATTAATTGAAAATTTTTCAACAATTATTCCGGATATCCTGGAAAGCGAAGAGTATAAAGCCAATCTTGAAATTATTCGCGAAAAATTCAAACAGAAAAAAGACGAATATATCAAGATTCTGCAAAAAAAAGCAAAAGGCAAAAGCGTTTCCCTGCTTCATATGCAGGCAGGAATTGTCGTTGCCCCGACAAAAAACGGTGAGGTTTTAAGCTCTGATGCGTTTGACGAATTACCTGATGAGGAAAAGAAAAGCCTCCTGGACGACTTGAACGCCATGCAGCAGGAAATTGAAAACGTTGCGCAGGACCTGCCGGATTGGGAAGACAAACAGCGCCGCGAAATTGCTTCTTTGAAAGAAAAATTTATAAAAATTGCGGTCAAACAGCCGATAGACGATTTGCGTAAAAAATACAAAGGCAATAAAAATGCCAGTGATTTTTTGCGGAATGTGCAAAATCATATTATTACGAATATTGACGATTTTCTGCCCGAACCGCCGGAAAACAATCAGGAAGAAGGCGGGGACGCCATTTCCGCACTGCTTTCCAGAATGAATAAAAATGAAGAAGACAAGTTTGCCAAATTCAAAGTCAATGTTGTCGTCAAAAACGAAAAAGGCTCCGGCGCGCCGATTGTCCTCCTGGACCATCCGACGCAGGGAAACCTTGTCGGCCGGGTTGAACGTATCCAGCAGTACGGCGCTTTGTTAACGGACTTTACCTTGATTAAAGCCGGTGCGCTGCACCATGCCAACGGTGGTTTTTTGTTGATGGATGCCCGCAAACTGTTGCTCCAGCCTTATTCTTGGGATTCGTTAAAACGGGCTTTGTCTTCCAAAAACATTAAAATAGAATCTCCGAGTGATGAGAGTACCTTTACGACCATTTCTCTTGATCCGGAGCCGATTCCCTTGGATGTAAAAGTCATCCTGACCGGAGATGCCGAATTATATGACGTTTTAAGCGAAAGGGATCCTGATTTCTCTGATTATTTCAAAGTCGAAGCCGATTTTGGCGTAATCATGAACCGCACTGACGAAAACGAAATAGAATATGCCAAACTCATCGGTTCCCTGTCAAAAAAGAAAAAACTGCGTTCTCTCAACAAACAGGCAGTTGCCCGCGTGATTGAATATTCGTCGCGTATGGCTGATGATACTGAAAAGCTGACGGCGCATATTGCTTCAATCGGGGATTTGCTGCGCGAAGCCGATTATTGGGCACGTAAATCAAAGGCCAATCAAATTGGCAAAAACCACATTGAACAGGCGATTGAATCTCAGATTTACCGCAGCGACCGTATCAAGCAGGATATGCTTGAACAAATTGACCGCGGAACGATTTTAATGGATGTTACCGGCAGCCGTATCGGACAGATAAACGGACTGGTTGTTTATAATTTCACCCGCACTTCTTTCGGCAAACCGGCAAGAATTACCACACAGGTTCGTTTAGGCCGGGGAGAATTTCTGAATATTGAGCGGGAAGTCGAAATGTCCGGCCCCATCCACTCCAAAGGCGTTTTGATTTTGCAGGCGCTGCTTTCCAACCGTTTTGCCAAGTACTCGCCGCTCTCTCTCAGCGCTTCGATAGTCTTTGAACAGTCTTACGGCGGCGTTGACGGTGACAGTGCTTCTTCAACGGAATATTATTGCCTGCTGTCTGCCATCGCCGAAATTCCGATTAAGCAAAGCATTGCCGTAACCGGGTCGATTAACCAATTTGGCGAAATTCAGCCGATTGGCGGTGTTAATGAAAAAATTGAAGGTTTCTTCGATGTTTGCAAGCACAACGGTTTAACCGGAGAGCAGGGGGTTATCATCCCCCGGACAAACGTCAGCAACCTTATGCTGCGTGAAGATATTCAAAAAGCCGTGGATGAAGGACAGTTTCACATTTGGGCTATTGATACGGTAGATGACGGTATTGAACTGTTAACAGGAATTCCGGCCGGAAAGCTGGATAAAAAAGGAAATTATCCGGAAGGAACAGTCAATTACCAGGTTAAAAAGAAACTTGATGAATATTATCAGCTTTATGCCAAATATGCCCGTGAAACGCATGGCTGCTTGGAAAACGGACTTTAATGTATAAGCTTCTGTTTGTCTGTGCTGGAAACATCTGCCGCTCACCGACGGCCGAAGGGATAATGCGTCACCTTGTTAAAGAACAGGGGCTGGAAGATGAGATAAGCGTTGATTCGGCGGGAACCAGTTCTTATCACAGCGGGGATGCGCCGGATAAACGCTCTGTAATTTGTGCGGCGGAACATGGCGTAGATATTCGCAATTTGCGTTCACGCCCGGTTCGTGCCGAGGATTTTGCGGAATTTGATTTGATTCTGGCAATGGACAGCATGAATATTTACGACCTGGAATATCGACGCCCGCACGGAGATGACCGCTACAGCCATGCACAGGTTGAGTTAATTTTGAAATATGCGCCGGAATATGGCAGGGAAGTCCCTGATCCATATTATCATAATGGTTTTGACCGGGTTTTTGAAATGCTTGAAACTGCCTGTCAAAACTTGTTAGCAGAATTAAAAAATAAAAACATTAGTAAAGAACAGCTGTAAAGCTGTCCTTTACTATTTTCCTTTCATTTTCTTTGTCATTTTTCTCTCCTTTCATCAAAATTAATGATTGAACACTAAGAAAAGTTATGTTATAGTATCCTTGTGATGACAAGTGTGGAGGATACGATGAAGAATATTTCCCAAGTAATATTGCTGTCAACTTCGTGCCTGATTTGGTATGGAGCGGACAATGTTTGTGCTTCTGTTA
>ERZ835051.306-NODE-306-length-56833-cov-6.014883_pt1 | contig 56833 bp, 51 predicted proteins | sample MGYA00519575_ERZ835051 | MGnify/ENA primary metagenome ERZ835051 (study PRJEB31850, sample SAMEA3708769) | human gut metagenome | biome: human gut; feature: human-associated habitat; material: faeces | place: China | collected 2014 ... | reverse complement strand
TTTCATAAATAGTCGTTTTACTCATTAACTATTTATATTATGCGGTGTATTTTCTAATTCGGGAGCCCCTTAAACGCTAGTTGCCAACGACATTTTGCTACAATTTAGACGGGATTACTAATTTATGGACGGGAAATACTTGTTTTTGATTTAACGACTTCAATGTCACTTAATGGAAATACCTCAAAATGAATAGATAAGAGTTTTTCTTGTCAAAAAATCTTTGAAAAACTTGCTTTTAGAAAATGAACTTTATACAATAAGTAAAATTAAAAAAAGACAAATTAACAGTATTAAGGAATAATAATGCCTATTTTGAACTGGTTAGGGCGTGATGAAGCTCTTAAAACGGCAAATAAAACACCATATCGGCTATTGGAAGAAGTGCCGGAACTTGGTTATGGTGATAAAACCAAAGAAAATATGATTGTTCAAGGTGATAATCTTGAAGCACTCAAGGCATTGTTACCATTCTATGCAGGGCAAGTTAAATGTATCTATATAGATCCGCCGTATAATAGCGGAACTATGCAAGATATTTTGTACAATGATAATGTTGAGCATTCTCAATGGTTATCAATCATTTATCCCAGATTAGAAACGCTACGAGAATTTCTTAGAGAAGATGGGTGTATTTTCATAAGTATTGATAATAAAGAATATGCATATCTTAAAGTTATTTGCGATGAAGTATTCGGTCGAAATAATTTTAGATCAAATATTGTATGGAAAAAGGTTAGCAGCGCAAAATCTCAAAGTAATTTTTTAGGCAATGTTGTCGAATATATACTTTTTTATTCCAAATCAGATTTATGTAATTTCTATCCGCAATACATAAAAGGAAACGAAGATAAAGATGCTAAAAACTATCCCTATATTGAAGAAAATACGGGACGAAGATATGGTTCTTTTGATTTTACACAGAAAGGTCAAGGAGAAGCCAAAATATTTTGGGGAAAATCAATTAATCCTCCTAAAGGAAAACATTGGATTTGGACACAAGATAAGATTGATGAAGGTATATCAAAAGGCATAATTTTTATGACTAAAAGTGGATTGCCTAGACTTAAACGTTATCTAGATGTGAAAAAAGGGAATTATATTAGCGACTTATGGAATGATGAGGACGTTGCTCCTATTTCTGCAAATTCAAAAGAAGCTATGGACTTTTTTGGTCAAAAATCAGAATCTTTAATAAAAAGAATATTAGAATTGTCCACTAACAAAAATGATCTAGTTCTTGATTCTTTCTTGGGTTCAGGAACAACGGCGGCGGTAGCTCATAAAATGGGACGTCGATACATTGGCATAGAAATGGGAAATCATGCTATCACGTATTGTGTTCCAAGGTTGAAAGCGGTTGTTGATGGTGAGCAAGGCGGTATTTCAAAGGCTGTTAATTGGCAAGGTGGCGGCGGTTTTCGCTTTTATAAACTGGGAAATGAAGTCTTTGATGCCGAAGGTAATATCAACGAAAATATCAGTTTTGAAAACTTATCAGCCCATATATGGTTTACAGAAACAAAAACACCATTTAATAAACCAACAGAAAAATCAACATACCTTGGTATTCATGATAATGTATCTTATGCTTTGCTTTATAACGGTATTTTAAGAGATAAACGTGTTGATGGTGGTAATGTCTTAACAAACAAGACCTTAAACGTTATTTTGGAAGATATGCAACACCAGCCATACGAAAAACTGGTGATTTATGGTGAAAGTTCCCGTATCTCGCAAGCTCGCCTAAAAAGCCTCAATATAGAATTCAAACAAACTCCTTATGATGTTAAAGCGAGGTAGAATGGGAATTATACAAGAAATTCAAGATGAACTTTTATCACCTCAATGTATTTTAAGCGAAACAATGAGGAAGGCTTATATTCCGGCCGTTAAATTAGGGCTGATTGAATTAAAAGAGTGGTTGGATTTAGAGACGCAAGGATATCCTAATGATATAGAGCAAGTACCAACATATCGTTGTTTGCAAGGACAATGTAGAGGTTTTACACCTTTTCATACTTGGGAAAATATCAATTTTGATTCTCATATATCAGAAGAAGAATTATCAAAAATAAAATATAAAGTTTCTATATTTGAAATTGAAAAATTGTTACAAAATTCCAATACTATAGAATTTACCATAGCATTACCATATAGCTTAATTAGAATGTATAATATAACTAATTGTGGTCAATTGGCTGTTTTTATTGGAAGACGAAAGTTACAAAATATTATCAATAGTGCGAAAAGTGTATTAATGGCTGATATTGCAAAATTAGATGATGTAGGTATTGAAGGCAATAACAGTAATTTTACAAAAGATGAAAAGGAAAGAGTTAAGACGATGGTAATAAATCAAACATTTAATGTTTCAGGAGGCAATGTTGAGAACCAAGTTGCTACAGAAAATTCTAATCAAATACAAAATAATGGTTGGGATGCTAAACAGATAAAATGTATTATACAAATGCTACAATCTCAACAAGATAATCTTGAAATAGATGAAAATGCACGAAACACATTAAAACATGAGTTATTGATTGTAACGAAAGAGCTTGAACGGTCGGAACCTCAATATTCTATAATTAAACAAGGACTAAAAAGTATTCGGACTATTGTAGAAGGTGCTGCTAGTGGTGTTGTTTCGCAAACAATTTTACATATGTTTCATTTATTAGGATGCTAAGATGATAGATTTAATCACTCCAATAAATACACTTAAAGAAAGTTTAGAAAAAGTTCAACTAAATGAGCAAAATACAGCGACTTATGAAAAGTTGAAAATTTTAATTCCAATTTTGGAAAGCCGAGTTAATGGGATGGGGGTTATGATTTGTAACCCAACATATTTAAATAATATTTCAGCATATCTTTCAAATATTCAAAGTTATATAAACAGTGATATAGCATCACCTTCTTCAGGTTATTACGGTAATATTCCTGGGCAAATTGATAATATTGTTGCACAATTGCCCCAAATTCCAACAGTAGATAAAACTACTGTAAAACAATCGTTAAATCAGATAATAGGTGTTTATAAAAAGCAAAATGAAAATATTATTGAAAAAATAAAACAAGAAAAAGATGGTTTGGAAAAAGAAGTATCAACTTTAAAGCAAAAAGTAGCAAGTTTAGAAACGCAAATTAATAATAAGGAACAAGAATTAACGACATTAGCCGAAAACTTTAAACAACAATTTACTTCATCCCAAAATTTAAGAGATCAAACAGCTCGTACGAAACTTGACAATACTTTGCAATTATGGGATGAGGCCGGTCGAAAATATTCAGAACAAATTAAAAATAATGAAGAAGAAATACAAAAGAAATTTGATGAAAAATATGAAGATTTAAAACAACAAACGATTTCAATTATTAAATATATGGAGGAACGCCAAGAAGAAATAAAGAAAATCTATGGATTAGTTGGAGAAATGGTTTCTTGTGGTGAATATAAAAAATATGCTATTGATGAACATAAAACAGCAAATATAATGTTTTGGACATCTTTTGGATTGTTTTGTGTAGCCGCTTTAGTAATGGTTGTTGCTACCATTATTGAATTGTGCGGTGATGGAATATTTTCTTGGTGGACAGTTTTAACTAGATTACCAGTTGCATTGGTTATATTGTTACCAGCATTTTACACCGCAATAGAAGCGAGGAAGAGAAGAAATCAAGAAATTGCATTACGTGATTTTGAAATAAAAATTGCGAACATTGATCCTTATTTGAAAAATATTGACTTTGTAGAATCTGAACGAGAAGCTATAGGACAAGCAATACAGGAAGGATGCAAAACTGCTAGAGACTTAAAAATCGAATTAGCAAAAGAATTTTTTAGCATAAAGCAAGTAAAAGATACAGATAATATTGTTATTCCTAAAGATATGATAGAGTTATTTGAAAAATTTATGGCTTTCTGCGACAGAAGGGAAAAATAATATGCAACTGAAGAACTATCAAAATAATACGCTGAATGTTTTACACAAATTCTTTGAACAAGCGCGTATCTGTGGGCATAAACAGGCTTATGAGAATATTGTATCTAACCCCGAAATAAGCCATCGTTTAGGAAAGCTTAAGAGTGATTATGTCGTATGGTCAACAATTCCGAATACGCCGCGCGTTTGTTTGAAAGTTCCGACTGGCGGTGGTAAAACAATTATTGCGGCTCATGCTATTAAAATAACAAGCGAAGTATGGCTTGAGCGGGAATTTCCTGTTGTTTTGTGGTTTACGCCTTCTGATACTATCAGGCAACAAACGGCAGAAGCTCTTAAAAATCCCCGTCATCCATATCGGGAAGCTTTGGATGAACGGTTTGGCAGTCATGTTAAAGTGTTTGATATTGATGAAAAGTTTAATATTCGTCCTTCAGATATAGAGCAAAATTTATGTGTTATTGTTTCAACCATTCAGTCTTTCAGCAAAAAAGATACCGCAAAATATAATGTTTACAAACATAATGAAAATTTAGAGCCGCACTTTACTCATATCTCTGCACAAGAGGGGATGGAAAAAGATGAAAACGGTCATCTCAAATATTCGTTTGCCAACTTATTATTTGCTCATAGACCGATTATGATTGTTGATGAAGCTCATAATGCGGTGACTAATCTAAGTGCTGAGATGCAAGGGCGTATCAATCCGTCTACGATTATTGAATTAACAGCTACTCCAAGATTGCAAAATAATACTCTGTATAATGTGTATGCAACGGAATTAAAAGAAGAAGAGATGATAAAACTTCCAATAGCTTTAACTGAACATAATAATTGGGAGTTGGCTGTAACGGAAGCAATTGCCAAGCGTGCCGAACTGGAAAAAGCCGCTCAATATGAAAAAGAGTATGTTCGTCCGCTTTTGCTGTTTCAAGCGCAAGACATAAAAGGTGAAGTAACAGTTGAAAGACTGAAAGAAAATTTAATCAATGTTCAACAAATACCGGAAAATGAAATTGCCATAGCAACCGGAGAACAAAAAGAGCTGGACGGGGTTAATGTTTTTGACCGTAACTGTCCCATCCGCTATATCATTACCGTTCAGGCCTTAAAAGAAGGTTGGGATTGTTCGTTTGCGTATGTTTTATGCTCTTTGGCAAATGTTCAGAGTGATACGGCGGTTGAGCAACTGCTTGGACGGGTTATGCGTATGCCGTATGCAAAGAATCGCAAAATAAGTGCTTTAAACCGTGCCTATGCTTATGTTTTATCGCCAAAGTTTGGCGTGGCAACGGATTGTATTGTTAAAAAACTTGAAAATAAAGGATTCTCTGACGAAGAAGCCCAAAATGTTATAGAAAGAACTCCGGCAAATGATTTATTCAGCAGTAATCCGCAACCTAATAAAATTATTCTTACTTCAGAAACTGTTATCAAGACACAAGAGTTGCCCAAAACAATAACTTTACAAAAGGAAAGTAACGGTTCGCATAGTCTTGTTTTCAGCAATGAGACAACCTCAGACGATATTGAGAAAATTAAGCCGATGCTTAACGAAAATGAGCAATTTGAGCTGGAGACAAAATTCGAAAATTATAAAAATAAACAGGAAGAACCAACACCGGCAAAAAATGGCGAAAAATTTAAAGTGCCGCAAATGTTTGTGGAGTTGCAAGGTGAACTTGAATTAGCCGACCCTGAAATTGTTTTTGAATATTTTGATTGGGATTTAAATGAGTATGCACCATATCAGTTAAACGAAAACGAATTTAAAATCGCCAGACAAGGCAATAGTTTTACGATTGATATTGATGACCATGCTTTAAGATATTCTCCGGCAGGTGAAGAACAGCTGTCTATGCCTTTTATGAGTATTGATAACTGGACACCGGAAAATTTAGTGCGATGGTTAGATAAACAGTTAAGAGATTCGTACTTTTCGCAAGCAACTATGCTAAAATGGCTGACTAATGTTGTTTCATATTTGACAGAGCACAGAGGAATCAAAATAGCCGAGTTAATGCTTGCAAAATATGCTCTTGCGACTAAGTTATCAAATAAGATTAAAGATGCCTATGCTAGGGCTCGAGTGCAATCTCATCAAACATCTTTCTTTGCTCCCCAGGCTCGCGTTGAACTAAATTTTGATAATGGTTTTGAATTTTTTGACAATATGTATGCTAATGAGCTGCTATACAGGGGAAGATACAAATTTGCCAAGCATTATCTTGGTGCAAATAATGTTCCCAATTTTGATGGTGGTGTTGATGGCGAAGAGTTTCAATGTGCCAAAGCTATTGATACGAATAAAAATGTGAAATATTGGATACGAAATGTTGCTAAACACCCGAATTCATTTTGGCTTCCGACCTCAACGGATAAATTCTATCCCGATTTTGTAGCCATGCTTAATGATGGACGAATTCTTGTTGTGGAATACAAAGGTGCTCATTTAATTGATAGCGCAGACACAAGGGAGAAAAAACAGATAGGTGACTTGTGGCAAGCTAAATCAGGTGGTAAAGGGCTGTTTTTGATGGCAGAGAAAAATAAAGATGGTTTAACTGTTGCCGAACAGATAGAAGTAAAAATAAACAAATAAGGTGCAAAAAAGAGGTGGCCGCAACCACCCCTTAATGAGATTTTGTAGGGATTATTCTTTGCCGTTGCCGCCATTCTTATCCTTATTATCATTGGTTGGAACGGGCAAGGTGCTCATAATATTCCGCATAAACTTCGGGCAAACATGCTCGCCAAGCACCTCGCGGACAAAATGTTCATCAGGGCTGGTCAGCATACCATTTTCCCAAGTCAGACCATCAAAATCTTCTTCATCGCTCTTCGGTGCGTTCAACGGTTCCAAAAAATCAGCTTCACATCCAATTAAAGCCAATATCTCAGCGATAGAAAGAACCCGACTATCAGAGTAGGTGCCATCAGATAACGGACGTCCAAAGTGAATGGTTGCCAAACCGCCAATCTGACCGCTATCGCTTGTAATGGTCGGTGATGGAAATGCTGGATCGATTCTGGTATATCCTTTCTGAAATTGACCTCTGGCATTTGAACCATCTTTATTTTTAGGCTGGAATATTGGCAGATTATCCCACGCAGAACAGCCAGTTGGTGTATGTGCCAAAAAATCAATTTCATGAGCTATCAAAGGTAAGCCATAATTCCATTTATTTTCAGGATCAATTTCACCGGCTTCAAAAGATGAAAAGTTGCCAATAGTTTCAAAAACAGTCGGGCGGAATTTATGCTTTTTCGGAAATTTCCACGTCCCTAATTCTTTTTTGCAAGCGAGAATAATGGCACGCTCGCGGTCTTCTGCTGTTTCATAATCAGCGGCTGACAAAATACCAACTGTTATATTGTAACCTAATTTTTCAAGCTCCTCGACAACATATTCTCCGATGGTCTTCTCGCCCAAAATTGATAGAGCAGCTTCCGGACGACTGGCTAGCCATTGCGGTACATTTTCAATAAATATATAATCATAACCAACGGCTCTAACAACCTCCAAAGTATCTTCAAACAAAGCCGCTCGATGAGTTTTTCCTTTGTTTTTGGAATTATTGAGCAAACTTGCTTCTTGACAGGGCGGCGATGCCAATAACAACTTTGCTCCATGTCTTTTGTTGGCTTCAATAATTTTATCAAAAATTTCTTGTTCATCGATTCCGCCAATAATGGTTTCGCAGTCAGGATATAATCTGCGGTGGGCTTTTCCACGACGTTTATCTTTTTCGTTGGCGACCACGATTTTAACATTAGTAGATTTTTCCAACAAGCTGGTTCCCACACCAATATTGCAAAACAGCGAACAGGCTTTTATTTCGTCGGTTGAATTAAGCTTTTTAAATGCGACTTCAAAATCTTCAGTTTTAGCCCTCCATTTCTTAAAATCGTAGTGATTCTTTCCGACTTTTCCTCTTGCCTTCTTGCTAATTCCATGGGATAAAGCCAAAGTTCTGGTCGGAAGTTCACCACGCTTAAAAGCTGTTTCAATGGCTTTCCAAACGTTTTCGATAAAAAGTTTTTGAAAGTCTCTGGTTCTTCTGGCACTAAGCCTAGGATATTTCTCCGCAATGGCATCCTTTTTAGTCGTTTTGTCGCAACTTTTTCCTTTATTTTTCAATCCTCTGTGAGCTTTCATCTGCCTGATGTCTTCTCCAATCAGGCATTCTGCTAAAAGCTGATAGGCCGCTTGCAGCTGAATTTTCTGAAATCGAACCAAATATTCCTCTTCTGATATCGGAGCAGATTTCAAAATCGCCAATTCAGCAGAGACAGAGATGTTAACCCTTGTAATGAAATCGGTTATTTGTGTCGGATCCGTAGGCATTGGCGGTAAATTGTCATTTGCATGACTTTCTTTCAACTTCTCCAATTCGTCATCAGACAGATTGCATTTTTCAAAAATATCTTTCAGGGACAAATTTTTCAAGCACTCCGGCAAATCAAAATCTTTAATGTTGCCGATAGTTTTGGTTTCTGTTTCCTGCGTGAGAGCTGTTTCGTTTCCGTTAAAAGAGGGGATTAATGCAGAAGTCGTCTTGCTGCTTTCAAAGGAATTAATCATATTATTTCTCCTTATATTAAAGTTTTTTGTAACTCAAAGGTTTGACCTCGTTACAAAGCCATAATATCAAAAAAGCTCACCAAGTTGTATTTGATAAGGAGAAAGTGTCTGGTTTTATTATTTATCTATTTGAATTCATTGGTTTTCTATTCTGAACCCGTTTTATTTTTGGAAAATTTTTTATAATTTCAAGTTCTGGAATATAATATTTGGTCGTATAAGAGGTATAATCAAGACGAGTAAATTTATAAGAATGATTATAAAAAGCTTCTTTTCCAATCCCAAGTATTTTTAATGCTCCTTTCCGATTGCACCAGTACTTATATGTTTCTTTAGCGTAGTCGATAAATTGGAGATTGGAATTATTATAATAGTGGTGGTGCTTTCTAAGATATTTGTTTATATTATCATCGTTATAATATGTACGAAGTTCTGTTTCAAAACCAAAAATTGTGTCTTTCCCAATGAGGTGTTTAACTAAATTTTGTGCTAACAGATAATCTTCTTTATCGTATTTAGTTGTGTGGTTGTTTGAAAATTTTGCTTTTTCTAACAATTTGTTTACCGTACTTTTATCTAAATCAAAAATTTGAGACAAATCTTTTTTTGTCAGAGTAAAATTAATATCTAATCTTTTGCATTCGTTAATGGCTTTTATTTGTAGGGGATTTTGACCAGAAATTTGTTGCACTACCTCATAATTCCCATCAATGGTTTTATTGGGGTTTTTATTTTGCACCTCTAATAATGCCACATTAGTTTTACAGTTATAATTTGCATTTTTATATGTAGCATAAAGAAAATTACAGTATTTTGTTAGTGCCGTCTTTTTATCTTGTACGCCTTTATTGTTATAAGTGATATGCAAGGATATTCTTTTAAGGTCTTTTCGGTAATTTTCTTTTACCTTCAACATAAGGATACTCAGCTTGGCAAGATCGATATTATGGGTATGTTTGCTTTCTAAAGTGTCATTGCTTTCATATAGATAACGATTAATTAACCATACATCATCATAAAGAGATTTTAAATCGGTATCACAAATAAAATAGTCTTTTTTCCCATCAAATAGATACAATTTTATGTCTGATTCGTTTGTTATATTAGTGTTTTTATAAATATTATCGGAAATTGTATTAAAATATTTCAAAGCCTGTAAAATTGTAATGCAATCAAGATAATATTCCTTGTTAGCAAGCTCATAATACTTAACCAAAAAAGGAATAATGTTGCTTGTTAAATTATCCCAATCTTTATGAGATATTTTTTGAAGCCGAGATAAATAAGATGTGATAGTTCCCGACTTAGTTCCTTGCTGAATTAACCATTTTTTGAAATTTTCTTTTAAATCTGCCATTTTATAAAAACTCCCAAATTTATAATAGATTATCGGGATTTAAGAAAAAGTAAAACCGATTTTTTTGATAAAAAGACATCAATGTCACTTAATCATATCAAGTAAAGTAACAAAAGATAATCCCCAAAGGGAGGCTGGATTCACACCAAGTTAAGCTATTGAAAAAGAAAGAATCTCAAAGAAATTAGTTCGGATGAGCTTGAAAAAAGAGCCTCATTGGAAAAACAACATTCGAACTCAAATTTATGATTAAAAAACAAGGGCTTAAATCGAAATTTAAGCCCTTTGCACTTGGTGGCTGACCAAGGTTTATGACCTTAGGAAAAAATACGAGCAGGAATTAACGGAGATATACCTTATTATTAACGGCATGGATGACGATTTGCGGCAGATGATGACAATAGAAAAAGGCTAGTGCTCAATATTTTTATTATATAACCAATCGCAAAAGGAATAATAAAAATGATTAAAGACTTTTATATTTGTCTGGACAATACGGCACTAAATTATGCACTAAAGCATTTCAGCAATCCGTTTACGCGGATAATGCGTTGCTATACAGGTCTGGAAGTTGAGATGATTGTCAAAACAATGGAATCAAACAAGAGCAAAAATTTCTATACGCTCCGTGCAATGCAAAACAAGATATTAAAGGCCACAATTAAAAATCTTGAAGTTTTGGGTGCTATTTTTGAAAGAGCAGATAAAGGCGAATAACTTATTTTAATGTTGATTTAATATTTAAATAATATTACTTTAATGTTGAAATAATGTTAAGGAAATTGTCATGGCTTTTAGTCCGAAATATACGGTAACTGCTCAAATGCTTATAAATCTGGCAAAAATTGAGGTCATTAAACAGCAATTTGAAAATCAGCCTATATCGCCACAGCTTTTATTATCGTTGCGGGAAAGTGCCAAAGTAGCAACAATTCATTATTCTACGCAGATTGAGGGTAATCGTCTGACCGGAAAAGAAGTAGCTGAGGCTCTAAGAGGGCGAAAATTGCCACAGAGAGAAAAGGACGAGCATGAAGTCAAAGCTTATTACAAGGCTTGGAATGCTATGGAAGAAGCTGTTGTTGCTAATCGTTCTTTTGATGAAAAGTTGATTGCCAATATTCATCGTTTAGTTGAGGGTAGTAAAAGTATAATTCCGTATCGGGATAATCAGAATGCGATTTATGACAGCGAAACCGGTGCTAAAATTTATTTACCGCCGGAAGCTAAAGATGTGTCGGAGATGATGCAGGACTTTTGCCAATGGGTGCAAAATGCCGGAAATTTGCCGATACCGTTAGTGGCGGGAATTGTACATTATCAGTTTGTAACTATCCACCCTTATTATGACGGGAACGGACGAACTGCCAGACTTTTAACCAGCTTTATTATGCGTAAAGGTGGTTACGGGTTGAAAGGCATTTACTCGCTGGAGGAATATTATGCTAAAGATTTAATCCGTTATTATGATGCTTTGCAGACACATCCGCACCATAATTATTATTACGGGCGGCATGAGGCTGATATAACTTCTTGGCTGGAGTATTTTATTGCCGGTGTTGCTGATGCTTTTGGCAAGGTTAATGAACATGCCAAAGATGAAAAGGCACGGGGATTTACGGCAGATAAAAGCCCTTTATTGCGTGAACTTGATATAAAGCAGCGGAAAGTTTTGGATTTGTTTGGGGAATTTAAGGAAGTTAACAGTATGCAAATTGCGAATATATTGGGTATTTCCGCCCAATCTGCCAGAGCCTTGCTTCGTCAATGGATTGCCGAAGGCTTTTTACAATATGCTAATGAATCAAAAAAGGCAAGGACTTATAGACTGGCAGAGAGATTGGAGAAGTTGCTACTTTACAAATAGAAAATCTGTGGACAATTTAAAAATAACTTTACTTTTTCGCAAAATAGCCTATTGTGGTGTTATGGTTAAAACTATCATAGGAATAAAAAAATGACTGAAAAATATTGTTATGACAAAGCTCCCTGGGACTATAATCCAGATTTAACAAAGAAATGCCTTCTTGCAATTGCAGGTGTTATTCAAAAAAAGACTCGAGAATGTCAGCAGGAACGTCTGGATTTTTCAAAAGGAGATTCTCATTACTCGTATGGGCATGTTGCCAGAGCATGGCGAATTGCAGGTTTGAAAGAACTTATATTATCAGGAGAATATCCGAGTTTAAGGCTGTTAAAAGAAAAGGGTAATGGTTTCGAATTTGCTTGTGGTACGGCAGGTTTAAAATTTTATAGTGCATCACCAGAAGAAATGACCTCTAGTATGATGAAGTTATCCTCATATGAATGTGGACAATATAGTTTGAAATTAGAAGGGGGAGATGGAGAAGAATTGTACTGGCGTATAATGATAGATGCTGCTCCAATTTCACACGATTTATTAAGTATTTCTTATGTTGGGTTTAACATTCACAATGAGGTTGTTTGTAATTATCAAGTACCCCTAGAACAGGTTCCTGTTATTTACAGTATTGACAAAACGGTTAAAGAAGCTAAAAAACTATCCGATGCTCCTTTTCAAAAGAAGATTACAACAAGAAAATCAGAGGTTATTTAATGTCTAGCAAATTTTATGGAGAGAGATTAAGACAACTGCGCTTAATTAATGATAAATCTCTTCTAGAAGTTGGAGAGGCAATTCTCACGACTAAACAATACATTCAACAGTTAGAAACCGATGTCCAGAGCCCTACAGAATTGACATTAAATGCGTTAGCTTCTTATTTTAATGTCGCTCCTCGTTTTTTTGAGATTCCTTATTCTAATAGAATTTATGAGACAGATTGTTATTTTAGGAAGGCAAAGTCTACCCCTTCAAATGTAAAGGAAAAAGCACAGCACTTTGCCTCACTATTGGAAGAGTATGTAAATTTTATAGAAGAAGAATTTGAGCTCCCTTTAATATCATTTCTAGACAAGGATTTTGATTATAAAACCTTATCTCAAAATCAGATAGAACAAGCTGCTGATGAATTAAGGTTAGCGTGGGGGCTAGATTTAGATACTCCCATTGACAACATGACAAAAGCTCTTGAAAATGCTGGAGCCATAGTAACTTATTTCAGTGAATTATCAGATAAAGTTGATGCGTTTTCAATTAATAGAAAACGCCCCATTGTAATACGGAATAATGAAAAAGATTCTGGATGTCGTCTTCGTTTCGATTTGGCTCATGAGTGTGGGCATTTGGTTTTACACAAATTTATAGACAATTCTTTTGAAGATGAGATTAAAGAGGAACAAGCTAATCGTTTTGCTAGTGCATTTCTTTTACCCAGAAGAGGTTTTTGTAAAGAATTTTATGAAATATTTTTAGGCTCAAGAATTAATTGGAGCAGAATGTTGAAACTTAAAGAGCGTTGGAAGGTTTCTTTTGGTGCAATAGTGCGTAGAGCCTATGATTTGGGCATGATTGATGCTGTAAAGTATCGGGGAGCATGTATTTATTTAAGAAAAAGTGGTCAGGCTAAAAAAGAGCAAGGTGATGACTATATTGAAATTGAAGAATCCAACCTTTTAACGAATATTACAAAAACATTAGTTAATGACTATGTCTTGGATATTGTTGATTTTGTAAAAAATAGAGGGTGGTCAGAAGAGTTAATTGAGAAAATTACTTCTGTTAATTTGCCAAAGTTAAAAGAGGCTATAATGTTAAATTCGTCATCGAAAATTGTAGATATTAATCAATATCGCTTTTCCTCTTAAACCATCTCTACAATTTTCTTCTGGGCATCGGTGTTGTATTCAATATAGCGTTGAGTTGTGGCAAGGGTGGAATGTCCGGCGAGCATACGGATGTCGTTTAAGGTTCCGCCTGCCAAGCTGATATTTTTTGCTGCGGTGGTGATAAAGGTTCTACGTCCACTATGTGAGGAGCAACCTTCGAAGCCGATTTCTTTATATAAATTATAAAAGAAGTTGACGATTGCTTGTGGGCTGGTCTTGTTGGTACGTTCTGTGGTGATAATCCGATTCGTTAGCACAAAATGCTCATTTTTCTTCTGTTCGATCAGCAATTCTGCCAGTAAAATTGCCAAATCCTTATGTAGAGGAATAATGCGGCCGGATTGTTTACCTTTAGAGGCTTTATTAATAAGATTAATTTCTTGGCTTAATTGTCCTTCAGAATCACAAACCATCAGCCAGTTCAAACTTGCGATTTCTTTAGCTCGTAATCCTGCTTTATAACTCAACATAAAAATAATTTTATTGCGGAGCGGATATCTTGTCTGCTCTAAATAACCCAATGCCAGTTCTTGCTGTTTTGGGGTAAGTATTTTTGCTTGTTTATTAAGTGCCATTTTGCTAAAACTCATTATGTTATTGAAAGTACATCATAAATTATAATGAGTATAAAATAAAAGTCCAGGCTCAAAGTCTTGTAACGCTTGAAAAATAAGGACTCATTATAAAACTTAGATTATATAATGAGTTTATCCGCCGCAAACTTTGCAAGGTCTGGCACCTTGTGATTTTGCCTTGTCTTTGGTGGTTTTTATACAGTTTTTGGTACAGCGTTTTGCCCATTTGCAGGTGGGGCTATGATAAATATAAGTCTTGGTATTCATAACTACGGCTGAGTTGTCGGCAGCCAAAACAGGTGCGGATAAAAGCAGGAAAATTAATAAACATACGGTTCTTTTCATCTTTCGCTCCAGACTTTATTATAAATTTTTCCCCAGCCTTCATTATGGCTCGCTCCGCTGGCTTCAATAATTAAATCGTCCTTTCCGACAAATTCGCGTGCCAATATTGGTGGTGTGACTTCATCTTTACTGCTGACATAGTGGATTTGTGGAATTTTAGCGAACTGTTTGCGGTAGCTTTCCAAATTCATTGATTCATTAAGCGGCGGCAGATTATGATATTGTGTCCATGCCAAGTGGTCGAGATTTCCGGCAATGGTGATAATTTTTTTGACATTCAGCCCCGGTTTGGCAGTTGCTGCCAGTCCGGCAATCTGTGCACCACCGGAAAATCCTACCAAAATGACCGGATTGTTACCGACAATATTTTTAATTGCCTCATATTCTGCATTAATAACTTCCGGGGCAAAACGAGCAGTTGTCCAATGACGTTTGGAACATATCGGACTTTTAACATATTGGCACGGTCGGGCTAAGTATATGACATTCGGACTGTTGTCGCCAAAAGCCAGTTCACGGACTAAAGTTCCGCGAGGTGTCGGGTCTTGGGTTGCTTTGCCTCGGGCATTAAAGGCATAACCGTCACCTTCTATATATATTTTATAAGGAGCCGCCGGATTTGTAACCTTTTGCCAACTGGCAAGGATAAAATCCCGTGTTTCAACCTCTTTATACACAAAGTCAGCCGGCACCTTGATTGTCGTACACCCGACCAGAAACAGCAATGTTACTAATACTTTTATCATGCGTTAAGCTCCTTATAAAAGGACTATATCGGCTTATTTATAAAAATTCCAGAGGGTTTTTGACTTTTAGCTTGATTGTCTTCAAAAGGCTTTATAATATAAATCCGAGCAGTTTACTGCTTAGGGCGTCGAAAACCCTTTTATAGACTTAGTCGTGTGCACACGACTCTAAATTGTGCCGACTTCTTGTTCTATGGACGGATGTCGGTGAATAAGGCTCAGCCAAATAAGCCGAGCCGTTTAAGTCTATACGGTTTTCGAACATCCGCCCGCCTTTCAAAGAAAAGCGGGTTTTTCTTTTAACTAGTTAGAAAAAGGATGTTTGATACATGAAAAATAAACTTTTAATTACAACGGCATTGGTGGCACTTTCTGTGTCCGGCAATGCTCATGCAGATGTAACTATTAATTCAGACACAGTTCTGGAAAGTGAATATACCGACAATGTAATAATTTCCGGAGGCAATGTTACAACCAAAGACAGTTCTACCGTTAGCCTGAATTATCCTGACGGAAAAAATTTAACAGTTAACGGCGGAAACTTATCCTTAAACGATTCCACCATTTACACTTTTAACGGCAATACGGAAATCAGCGGAGATGCTGTTCTTAATTTAAATAATGACAGCGATATCGACACCAACAAATTAACCATCAGCGGAGGAACAATCAACCTTAATAAGGGTGAACTTCGTCAGAATAATAGTTTTACCATGACAGGCGGTACAATTAACGCAAACGGCCAAACGCAAATAGGTTCTGTCGGAAGAGATACTGAAAAAGTTGAAGGCACCGTAACAAGCTATGCCGGAGGAACAACGGATATCAGCGGCGGCGTGATAAATGTTAAAGGCGGTGTAGGTCTTGGCAGTTCGGCAAATGACATTTACGATAATGGTAATGTTATTTTTGGTACCTCTATTAAATTAAGAGGTGATGCAACTCTGGACATTAAAGAGGGAGCAACCTTATTTGCTTATGAAAATTACAAAATTGATGAGCCGGATTTAGATAACTCTGACCTTGATGTTGTAACCTTTGGTAATAAAGCCACAATTACAATGAATGACAACACTTCAAAAATTAATCTGGCCGGAACGTTAAGTGCCAATATTAATGGTGATGATCGCGGTAAAATTCATTTTCAAAATTCCGGTGCTCAGATTGATGGTGATGTTGAAGCTGCCAGCCTGATTTTTGAAGACAGCCACACCTTAAGCCAAGCTGTTTCTGGTGAAATCGGCGGCTTGGATATTTTTGAAATTAAAAAAGGCACCATGGTTTATGATAAGGAAATCAGCGGCGGCGCTTCCAGCGTTATTGTCGGCGAAGGTGCAACGCTTGATATAGGAACAAATGCTTTGCATTCCGGCGGTGAAAAAGGTGTTGACAGTGAAGGTGTTCACTTCAAAGACAATTCGACTTTAGCCTTTACTGTAACCGATAAAGACACTTATGGTAAAATCCATGCCAATTACGTTAATATCAGCGAAAACGGTACAAATTTGAATATGACCTTAAACGGTGCCGCTTTGGCCAAAGGTGAAACAACAACCTTAAAATTATTTAATGGTGAAGATTCCGATACGGTAGAAATCGAAGGTAAGTTTGCCAACCTGAGCCAAAATTCCCGTTATGAATTTACGGACAATGGCGACGGAACTTTTGATGTTACTTCTGTCGGTTCTGCCACAGATGCTGTTGTTGATGCCGGTGGTTCCGCCAACAATGCCGGAACAGCCGAGGCATGGGACAGCGTCAGTGCTTCAACCAGCTCTCCGGTTGCTGCCGCAGTTACGGAAAAACTGGCACAGCTTTCCAACAGCACAAATGCTGCCGAGCAGAAAGCCTATGTTGACGCTTTGACGGCTGTAGCTCCGGAAGTTGCGCCGATGGTTCAAAAAACACAGACAGAAACAGCCAATCAGGTCTTTGGTGCCGTATCAACCCGTTTAACCGGGGGTTCAATCTCAACCGGTGGCGAAGGTATGGCTTCCGGCGATAATATCTTCAAACGTGGTGCAATGTGGGTTCAGGGCTTGTTCAACAAATCCAAACTGGACGATACATCCAAGGCGAAGGGGTTTGATGCAGATTCTAACGGTATTGCCTTCGGTGCCGAGAAATTTGTAACCGATGATACTAAAGTCGGTATTGGTTACGCTTATACCAACACCGATATTGATGGTTTCATGCGTGATACTGATGTTGATACACATACTGCCATTCTGTATGGTGAGTATAAACCGTCCAACTGGTATGTAAATGGTATTGCGACCTATGGCTGGTCTGATTATGAAGAAAGCAAGAGTGTCGCCGGAGTTGGCGTTAAGGCTGATTACGATGTCGAAACCTTTGGTTTGCAGGCAATGACCGGTTACGATATGAATATCAACGGCTTAGGCATTACACCGGAAGCCGGTTTGCGTTATGTCCATATCAGGCAGGACGCTTACAAAGATTCTGCCGACCAGAGAGTTTCTGCCAACGACAGCGATATTTTGACCGGTGTCATTGGTGCCAAAGTCAGCAAAAACTTTGAGCTGTCCAATGGTATGAACATCAAACCGGAAGCCAGAATTGCCGCCACATATGACTTGATGAATGATGACATTAATTCTGTCGTAACCTTGGCTAATGGTTCAGCTTATGCAGTTGAAGGTGAAGCCCTTGACCGTTTCGGTATGGAATTTGGCGCCGGTGTAACAGCGGAAGTCAACGACAATGTCGAACTCTCGCTTGGTTATGAAGGCAAATTCCGTGAGGACTACCAAGACCACACAGGATTGATTAACGCTAAGTATAAATTTTAAGCGTTAAACCGCCCAAACAAAACAGCCCCGGATATTTTGTGTTCGAGGCTGTTTTTTTCTTTTAAAAGTTCTCTTGACAATGAAATTTTTTTATTATATTCAATAAACGTCATTGAGAATTTGGTATGATTTTTACCAGCCTCAGTGAGCCGAGCACCTTAGTTCTTACTGCTCGTTAAGTTCCTGAAGAACACCGAATATGATTATAATGGGGTGTTACAGGAATTTTTTTTGATATCTCCAAAATAATCACGTTATAAGAAGCTCATGCAGCATAGCAGCAATAGAATTTTCAGCTGTGAAGCATAGCAAGTTTTAAAGGAGAAGATTTCAGGTAGTTGGTTTGATGATGTAGGCAGGTTAAATAAAAATACAATAAGATAAAAGGCACCTTTTAGGTGCCTTTTTGTGTTTAAAATCTGTCAGCTGATTTTTGCTAATATATTGTAATTCAATACTTTTGCTTTCATCGCCATCCTGAATCTGTGCCTAAGCTTATAAAAGTTATTCGGTTTTAGCTAATGGTTGTTTGTGTGCGGTAATGGTCAAAACGAATGGTGAATCAAAATTTTGAAGCATATTGGAGAGAAATCCACAATGTCTGCCCCGAGCTTACCGAAGAGGAAGTCATCGAGGCGGGTACTTCTCTGCTTCAAATCGCCAAGCTGTTGTCAGATGCCGTTCAGGAAAATACTGAGTTACAAACATTAATTTCAGCTCAAATAAAAGGAGATTTTTAAATGAGCACAAATAACAAGAAAAACGTCTGTGATACCTGCGTTTTGCTGGTTGACTACACGGACATCACAATAACAGAGCTTGGGCGTTTTAAGCCTAATCCGCAAATCCTCTGGGATATGCAAGGGTCGGAGGCTGTGACCTGCTATAACTTCGCAACGCGTGAAGAGCAGCAACAGCATTACTACCCTAGGCTGTCATTAAGCAGCGTGCTGCGGCACGGAGGTTTCAGCGTTAAGTTGAAAATTGAGTTTTCCGCACCGAAGCTTCTGCATTTTCCGCCCAACAATCTGGAAGAAGTTTGCGATGCCGACTTTGAAGATGTCATCAGCATTTTGGCATTACGGCTTCACGAGATGGGTGTTGAGGTTTCGCCGCAAGTGCTGCGGTCGGCACAAGTTGTAAGGATTGACTTTGGTAAGAATGTCTTGGTTAAAGTCGCACCCTGTGTGATTTTACAATACTTGAACAAAGCTGACATCAGCCGTCGGCTCGATTGTACCAAGGTGTCATACCGAAACGAAGGGCATTCGCTGCATTTTTTAGCCCGACACCGGAATGTCGTTATTTACGATAAACTCAAAGATATTCAAAAAGCCCGGTATTGTAAAAGTCGGGCTGTCAGTTCCGAAAATGCCCAGACAATTGATATGGCAGCCCTAGGCTCAAGCCAATATTTACGGGTTGAAATTCAGTTGGGCAATTCTGAGAATATCCGTCAAGCCATCAGCAAAGCAGGGCTTCCAGTTTCGGAGCTGACATTCCAAAATCTTTTCAGCAGCCAAATTTGCCGAGCTGTTACGCTGGTTTATTGGAATGAAATTTTGGCAGCAGCCAGATACCAGCAGTTAAGCGAAGAAAATGCGGCAGATTTATTCAAACGTCTGCTGGATGCCAAATATAAGTTTCTAAAAGCCCTGCAGCTTGTCGGTTTGGTAACGATACTGAAGACGATGGGCAAACGAGAACTGCGGCTACATGCGGGGAACTCTTTTTCACCGGCAATTTATGAGCTGTTTCGGCTGATTAACCAGCTCAAACCGCAAAACAACTGGCTGCAGCCAGATTTGGACGGCATAACCGCAGCTATTAATGAAAATCAAATCATAACTTTAACAAAAGGAAATAAAGATGAACTTTGCTAGAGATGCAATAATTATGTGTCGAATTTCTTCTGTAAAGCAGAATATCGGTAACTCTCTCTCTGAACAGGAAGCTATCTGTAAAGAGTATTGCCGAAGTAAGAATTTTGAAGTCATACAAAATAAGCAAGCAATTGAAAGCGCTTTTACTAAAAGACGTCCGAAATTTAATGAGATATTGAATTTAATCCAGCAAGTAAAAGTGGCGCCAGTAGCTTTGGTTCTGTCGGAATCTAATCGTCTGGCCCGAAGCTTTAACCATATAAGTGTATTGGACGATTTAGTGAAAACGGGCAAGATAGAAATTCATTTTGTTAAAGAAGGCATGATAATTACTCCGTTTTCTACGGCGGATGATGTATATGATTACCGGATGCTTATAGCAGAAGCCGAACGTTTCTCTGCAGAATTATCAAACATGACAAAAAAGGCAATGCAAACGATGCGTGAGAATGGATTTTACCCAGGCAAGGCACCGATAGGATATAAAAATTGCCGTCCAAGTTGGTGCCCTTGGATTCTGCCGGATGAACAGGCTGACAAAGTTAAGTTTCTATTTGATACCTACTTACGGTCAGAAATCAGTATCAAAAAGTTGCTTGAAATTGCTCAATCATTGCCCCTTTATACGACTGCAGGCACTTTAATCAGCCGAAGAACACTGATCCATATGCTGCGCAATTCTTTCTATTGTGGACAGATGAAAAGCTGTGGAAAATTATACCGACATGGTTATGCGCTGTTGGTAAATGAAGATGTTTTTGCTGAGGTGCAAAAAAAATTAGACAAGGAGCTCGGTAGAGTTATCAACAAAGAAACGGAGGTGCAGGTCGCAGCATAAAGCAAATTAGGCCAGCGAAGGCTGGATAAGAAATCCGGCCTTCCTTGACCTGTCAGAATGATGAATCTTAAAATAAAGCATAATTTTAATATAGAAAGGTAAGAAGATGGGAAGAAAAGTAGTAAAAGTTGTGAATGATAAAAATATAAAGCATGCCGTTTTATGGATACGTGTATCAAGCAGGGAGCAGAAAGAAGGTTATTCGCTTGATGCTCAGGAAGACCGGGTGAAGAATTATTGTATTAGGAAAGGGCTGACAGTTATCAAACAGTTTACTATTGTTGAAAGTTCGACCAGAGGTGAGCGGAAAGAATTTTATAATATGATAAATTTCATAAAAAAATATAAAGATCCGGTCGCGTTGGTTTGTGACAAAGTTGATAGGCTGCAAAGAAGCTTTAAGGAATATAATGTTTTGAATGAGCTTATTGAAAAAGAAAAAATGGTAATTCATTTTCAGACGGAACAAGCAATTATGGCGAAAAATGCCAAAGCTCATGATAAGATGATGTGGAACTTTCGGGTTACAGTTGCGCAGTCGCAAACAGACACGATGAGTGATAATGTAATACGCAGTTTTGAAAAAATGCGCAAAGAGGGAAAATGGGCACATCATGCACCAGTCGGTTATAAAAATGTAAGGGATGCCAATGGTAACAGTGATATTGTGTTGGATGAGGACAACCATTTCATTATTACGCGGTTGTTTAAGGAATTTTCGATTGGCACCTATAATCTTGAGCAAATAACGCGGAAAGCCGCAGATTTCGGGCTTAAGATGAAGACCAGTAAGAAGCTTCATAAACAGACTATCCGCGGAATATTAAGCAACCGTTTTTATATCGGGGAAATGTATAGCGGCGGGCAATATTATCCGCATTGTTATCCGCGGCTGACGGACAGCTATACGTTTGAACGGTGTCAGGAAATTTTGGAAGGTAAGGCAAATCATAAGGTGCAGAAGCATGAATATGTATTTAAAGGACTGGTTCGTTGTAAAAACTGCGGTGGTGTTGTTTCAACTGACATCAATGTACATTCGGCGAAAAAGAAGGGCGGAGAAAAAATCGTTTATAAATACCTTTTTTGTCCGCAATGCGGCGGCTATCGGACGAGAGAGGAAAATGGGGTTGAAAAAGTGAGAGAGACATTAAAAACGCTTAAAAACATGCCTAAAAGCGTTGTCGAGAAATTGGTTGCTTGTTTGGATGAAGAAATTTACAAAGACCATAAAATGGAAATAGAAGCCAAGAAGGCATTGGACAGGCAGATTGCCGGTTTTGCCGAAAAGGAAAGCCGATTGATAGACTTGTTTACGGGAGGCAGTATTACACAGGATTTATATACCAAAAAACTAACCGAGTACAGACAGGATAAGAAAAAACTGGAAGAGCGATTAACCGACTATAGTCATCTGACTAAGCAAGGTCTGATAACGCTCAAATACTTGGCTGGCTTGCTTTTGATGTCAGACCAGATATGGAATTTTCTGAACAACGACAAAAAACAGCAGGTTTTAAAATTACTTTGTTCGGAAATTTTATTAGACGGTAAAAATGTAGATATTTCAATAAGAAAGCCTATCTTAGCACTGGCTAAAATAGGCTCTTCTCCAGTCTGGCTGGCGAGATGGTAGTGAATCAGAAAGAAAATCAGCCCAAATTTATAGTATTTTTGTTAGCCAACACGATAAAATCTTGGCAATGAATGAGCAAGTCCTCCTTCTCAGAGGCTTGCTTGCAGCCTAAAGCCTGTTTCGGTCAGAAATCACAAGGGGAATGTGCTATTTTGTGACCAAATATTCAGTCACGGGTAGCGGAATATTGAGTAAATCTCCCCACATCCTGAATTTCTCACTATGGAAATTAGGCCATAATCCAAAGAATTGTCCCAAAAGATAAAAAGCACTCACTATTGAAATAAAAAATACAGGAAACCTTACGGACTATTTACGAAGAACATTCAGAACCCCATCCGCAAGGATTTACTCCTACCCACTATAATACAACATCCAAATATTAAAAATCAAGAAATTTCCTCCAATATGATTAAATTGTTAAAATACGCAACTATGCTATGAGCCTGTAGAATTTACAAAGCTTTTAAAAATAAAGAGGATGAAGTATTTAACTAATGAAGAAGTAATCATTTATGTTATTCAACAGTTTCTGTTTCATCTAATTCATCTTTAAGAATTGATTGTATTATTTCTTTGTCACGTTTTTTCATATATTTTTTATCTATTCCTTCATAAAGATTTTTCCAAAACTCAGAATCATTATGACTAATTAAGTTTGTTTGAATTATTTGTGATAATGCGGCAATATGTTCTCTATTCTGACTTTTAGAAAGAGCTTCTAATAGAGGTTTTTCCTGTATATAATTAGACAAGTTTTTACATACATTATCAAAAGCATATTTTTGTAACTTGGGAGATAATGCTAGAATAATTTTTTTAGATGCAGCACTCACCAGTTGGATGAAGTAATCATGCATTCTATTGTTATTATTAATATTATTTTCAAAAAAGCCATTTACCAGAGTTGAATGTTCGGTTGTTAGTGTATCATTTATCAAAAATTCTAATTTGTTTTTTAGCATAGCATCATTAATTACAAACTCTTCACCTTTTACTTCTCTTATGACTTTTCCGAGTATATATAAATAATCTTCAGAAATATCAATAGTACTAAAAATACAATCCTTAAATGTACCGATTAAAAAGTTTTTATCAGAAATATTTTTTATAGAGGAAATAATATAAGGACGAATAGAGACATCTTTATCAAATAAAATCTTTAGCTGGGGGCTTGTGTTTAATTTACCACAAGAGGCAATATGAGATGCTTCTATAAAATTGATTGCAGTTTTATTTTCATCTTCATCTGTTAATATACTTAATAGGGACTTTTGTTGATACCCCACGGTGATGTTCTTAAATACATCATTGTAAAATGCTTGAAAGTTTTTAATCTCTTCAATATGGAGGTTTGTAATAATATTTGTTATATTTTTGAGCATATTAAGACTAGAAGATTTATTATTTCCATTATATGTTATGGAGTTAGCTTTTATTGTGTCAACAATCATATTGGTTTGCGTATTTGTTATGTTTCCATATTTAACAATAAATTCTAGATCATCTAGCACCCAATTTTTATCATTTAAATCTTTTATATTTTCAAATTCATACTCTAGGAGCTCATCTGTAATTAATGAGCTAATTTTATTTTCTAGAGGTAATGCAGACAGGGCTGTATTAGAGCTTTTGTACCAATGTAAAAAAGATTCCTTGATATATTTTATATCATGACAATCAATTAGCAATACCTTATAAAACTCTAATATGTCATCAGAATTCTTTTCTTCATTTTTTATCTCAGTACCTAAATACAATCCAATTTCTTTGGCAAAGTAATCTTTGTAGCCTAAATCATTAAGATATTTTGCTAATGTTGGAAAATATTCAGGGGGAAGAAAGGATATGAAATTTTTTATTTTTTCAGCAATAACTGTTTGTATTTGGGTATTGTCTATATCGGATAGTTTTGAATTTTCATTTAAGGAAATTAAAGCTGTAAATGTTTTTATAACTTCAGTAGCATAATGTTCCCTATCTATGCTTTTTTTCAATCTGTCTAATAGATATTTAATGCACAAATCTTTATTTTCCGTAGCTATATTTACATATTCTAATAATTGCTGGATATCAAAAGAAGATATAGCTGTTAAGATGTTACTAGGTAGCTTCTGGAAAGATGCCTTATTGGATAATATTTGTTCTATTACTGAAATATCTACGTTTTGTGTTAAGAAAAAAGTACTTCTTAAAAATCTATTAAGTCTTAAATCATTAACTGTTGTTTCACAAGATTGAGCCTTCAATAAACTATTATCAGATAGCATTAATTTATAGTAATCGGGCCATTCTTCTCTAATTATAAGGGCTTTACAAATAATGCTTTCGTTATTATATAAAAACACCTTATCACAAGATTTGGATAATACATTTATTTCAGATGTTAAGTTATTGCATAATTGTATAATTCTTCTTGGATTTGTTGCATAATCATTAGCTATGATGCTAAGTGTGTCTGGACGAAAATCTAAATTATATTTTTTATTTAAATTGTATGCGAAATCATATAATTCAACGTTTTCTAAATGCTTTATACGTAATTCAACATTAAAAAATTTTCGTAAAAATTCCTCAGCATCTCTATTGGAATTATTATTTTTAATAAGATGTTTTTTCAAAGCGATGTCATCAATAGGAATTATAAAAATTAAATTATCATAATTTCCCATAAAATTTTTAATATCGGTTAATAACTCATAAGCAGTATCATTACTGCATCTGTCAATATTATCTATGACAATAACAATTTTGTCATTTGAGGCATTATTTCTTTTAACCCAATTTAAAATCGCGTGAATTCTATTTTGCTTCAATGCCTTGGAAATTATATCTTTAAAGCAGTCTTCAAATTGTTCAGGGGCGAACATTAAAGGTACATTCATAGATGTTTTTAATTCACTGAAGCATTTAAATACTAATCTTACCAACAATCCAATCAAAGAAATGATAAAGGTTGAGAAAGCTGCAATAGACCATATTTTAGGAAAATTATGTGTTTCAGAAGGATTAACAGATATAAATGGAAGAGATATAAGTGCAATTAGTGATGTAATGAATAAGATGTGACAAACTAAAGAAAATTTTTCAGATGAAAACTTCAATTTTATTGTTTGTTCTACAGTTTTATTACAATAAAATCTCTCCATTAAATCCGTTTTTTCTTGCTTAAGTTCTTTTTGTAAATTAAGTAAAAACATTCTTCTAAAACTATCCTTAACATATTTCCAAGCATCGTAAATGACAAATTTGATGTTGCCATATTCGTTATGGTTTTTACTTATTTCTTCTTTGACTGTCTTTATTATGGAAGATTTTCCGCTTCCCCATTCTCCAAATAAACCTATGGTAAATGTTCCTGAGTGAGGAGCGTTTTTTATGAGAGATTTTAATGTTTCAACATAAGATTTTCCATTTAGTAAATCATTCTCTTTTTCATTAAGATTTAATTCTTTATCTTCAATAAATTTCATTGTATTTCCTTAAATATATAACACTTGAGTGCATATTAAGGGAATAAAACTAAAATTCAATATTCTTATTAAATTTATATCCTAGATTTACACCCAACATTCCTTAACATACCGATGCAAAGTGTTCCAATCGCAGCCGAGAAGACGGGCGATTTCGGCTTTGGATACGTGTTTGTCTAGTAATTCCTTTATTTTATTATGTTTTTTCTTTAATTTGCGGTAAGTGCTACCACGAGGGCGGCCAATGTGTTTTCCTTCAGCTTTAACGCGTTTTAAGGATTCTCTGGTGCGATCGGAAATAAGTTGGCGTTCTATTTCACTGGCTAGGGAAAATGCGAAAGCCAATACTTTGCTTTGGATATCGGCACCAAGCCTGTAATTCTCTTTCAAAGTCCAGATTTGGCATTCTTTTTCAAGACATTGCTGTAAAATTCCCATAACTTCAAGCAGATTGCGTCCAAGGCGTGAAAGTTCCGTTGCAATCAGAATATCGTCTTTTTTGAGTTTTTTAAGAAGTTTCCCTAGTTTGCGTTCATTTAAGGGTTTCCGAGAAGAGATTGTTTCTTCAACCCATTTATCAATATGAATATTGTTTTCATCTGCAAAAGTTTGTATGCCGTGTTTTTGGTTGCTTACAACCTGATGTTCTGTTGAAATTCTGCAATAGCCGTAAATCATCGTTAATCCTTTATAAAGTTCAGTTATATTTATTTGATTTAACGATAACTTATGAGAAAAATAATACGGAAATAAACCCACCAGTTTATTTCCGTGTTAAATTCTACTCTTTTATATCATCAGAATACGGAATCATTATTAGCATCAATCTTTTGAAAAGCAAGCATTTTAATGCTTTGCTCACGGATATTTTTATTCTCTATTTTGGCACTCATCAAAACTGGTGGGTTTTGATGAGTGCTGGCATTGAGCAAAATGAGGATATTGATATCTTGGAGCAAGAAATTCAAGATATTAGCCCATTTTTGCTGAAAATGCTGTTGCAAGATAAGACAACGGGGCGCTTTATCCGCTTTGCCTGTGATGAATATCTTAAATATGGTGAGGCCTATACGGCAGAAAAGGAGATTCTTCCAGAACTTATTATTGGAAACCACACAAAAGTAATTCAACCACGCACCGCCAAAAGTAAAGATGAACAAATCAATCGTACCAGAAAGGCTGCCGAAGTCTTTACTCCTAGTTGGATTTGTAATGAAATGAACAATCATTGTGATGAACAATGGTTTGGCCGTCCAAATGTATTTAATACGCCAAATGGGCACGATTGGATACCTAATCCCGAGCCAATAACATTTCCAGAAGATAGTCAGGGTAAACGTGCAAATTGGATGAAATATGTTGATTCTAAGCGTTTGGAGATAACTTGTGGTGAAGCTCCGTACTTGGTTTCACGGTATGATACAACAACAGGAGAGTTCCTGCCGATAAAAAAGCGCATCGGCATTTTAGATCGTAAACTTCGTGTGGTTAGTGAAAACACAAATAATGAGACAGAGTGGTTTAAATGGGCAAAGCGTGCATTTGAAAGCACGTATGGCTATGAATATCAAGGGGACAATCTCCTTTTAGCGCGAGAAAACCTGCTTTGGACATTTATTGATTATTACAAATCCAAATTTAATACAGAGCCGACGTTAGTGCTGAAAAAGCAAATAGCCAATGTAATTGCGTGGAATGCGTGGCAAATGGACGGATTGAATGACACTGTGCCTTTTTGCACCACAGAAGAGAACGAGCGACAATTAGAATTGTTTGATAACCTCCCAAAAATTTATACCCCGATACTCTGCAAAATCAAAGATTGGCGGAGTGATAGAGTTTTTTATTTCCAAGACCTGAAGAAAGGAACACAAAATGAAGTTTGATGTTGTTATAGGAAATCCGCCATATCAGGCAGATAATAAAGATAATAACAGACAGAGCCCTGTATATCATCTTTTTATGGAAGAAGCATTTAAAATTTCAGAGATAGTAGAATTGATTACGCCTGCAAGATTTTTATTTGATGCAGGACAAACACCAAGTGTTTGGAATAAAAAGATGCTTAACGATAAACATTATAAGGTGTTATTCTATGAAAAAGATGGAACAAAAATATTTCCAAATCATGATATTAAAGGTGGAATAGTTATTTCTATGAGGAATACCCAAAAGGAATATGGTATAATAGGTGCATTCACTACATCAAAAGAATTAAATTCAATAATGAAAAAAGTTAATGTAGATGCGGAAAAATCAATTTGTAGTGTTTGTTTTCCTAAAAGTAATTACGGCTTTACAGAAGATTTATATAAAGATTATCCTGCTTTGAAATCTCGTCTAACAAAAGGTAATGAATACATTGTAGATGCTGATATTTTTAAGAAAATGCCAGAAATATTTGAAAATAGTAATAAAGATATTGATTTAATTAGTGTTTATGGACGAGAAAATAATACAAGAGTTTATAAGCAGATAAAATCAAAATATATTAAAGATAATATAAATTTGAACAAATATAAATTATTTGTTACTGGTGCAAATGGTTCTGGTTCATTTGGAGAGGTCTTAAGTAATCCTTTTGTAGCTTGTCCTAAAGAAATACACACACAAACATATATGAGTATAGGATGCTTTAATACCAAAAAAGAAGCGGACGCTTGCTTAAATTATATAAAAACAAAATTTGCACGATGCATGCTTTCTATTTTGAAAGTTACTCAAAATAATCCAAGAAACACGTGGGCTAAAATTCCTCTCCAAGATTTTACATCAAATTCTGATATAGACTGGTCTAAATCTATTCACGAGATAGATTTACAACTGTATAAGAAATATGGACTTGATGACAATGAAATCAACTTTATAGAAACAAATGTAAAGGAGATGGCATAATGGTAGCAATAAACATTAAAACCTCCAAGCAAATTGAACCTAAGTGCTATGCCTACACAACTCCTGAAATCAAACGCCATGACGGTTGGACTAAAATTGGTTATACTGAGCAAGATGATGTCAAAAAACGTATCCAGCAACAAACCCAAACAGCTGATATTAAATTTAATCTTGAATGGGCTGAACGTGCAATTTATGAAGATGGCTCAGGTGATTCTTTTAAGGATAAAGACTTTCACGCCTATTTGAGTAAAAAAGATATTGAAAAGGTGCCAAATTCTGAATGGTTTCATATTCTACCCAAAGAATCATATTCTGAATTTCAATATTTTAAGAAAAATAGAGGTGTTTTAGAGACTTTAAGTGCAATACCGTATCAATTACGACAGGAACAGGAACGCGCTGTTTCTCAAACCAAAGATTATTTTATTCGCCACGATGCAGAAGAACCAGAGTTTTTATGGAATGCTAAGCCTCGTTTCGGGAAAACGCTTTCAACCTATGAGCTTTGTAAAACACTTAATGCCAAAAAGATATTGATTGTAACCAATCGTCCAGCAATCGCTACATCTTGGTATAATGATTATGTAAAGTTTCTGGGAACAGAATCTGGATATTATTTCGTTAGTCAAGTAGATACGCTAAAAGACCGTAAATATGTCCTTTCTCGTGAACAATATGTTAATGTGCGTGATAAACTCAAGGGATTTATTGAATTTGTATCATTGCAAGATATGAAAGGCTCTATCTATTTTGGTGGTCAATATGACAAACTAAAAGAGGTTGCCGAATTAGATTGGGATATTTTGGTTATTGACGAAGCACACGAAGGTGTTGATACATATAAAACCGATGTAGCCTTTGACCATATTAAGCGCAAATATACGCTTCACCTTTCAGGAACACCTTTTAAGGCTTTAGCTTATGATAAGTTTCGTGAAGAAGAAATCTATAACTGGACATATGCGGATGAACAAAAGGCTAAACGCGAATGGGATAGCAGCAGTGAAGAAGAAAACCCATACGAAACATTGCCACAGTTAAATTTATACACCTATCAAATGTCTGAGATAGTCCGTGATAAATTAAAGAAAGGCGCAGATTTTAATGATGATGGTGAGGCTGAAGAATATGCTTTTGATTTGAATGAATTTTTTATCACAAATGCAAATGGTAGCTTTAAGTATGAAACCGATGTTGATAAGTTTTTAGAAGCATTAACAACTTTGCCAAAGTTTCCGTTCTCTACCGAGGAATTGCGCCAAGAATTAAAGCATACATTTTGGCTCTTAAACCGCGTAGATAGTGCCAAGGCTTTAGCTCGTAAGTTAAAAGAACATCCAATATTTGCTGATTATGAAATTGTTTTGGTTGCTGGTGATGGCAGATTAGACGATGATTGCGAAAATAGCAAAGCTTTTGATAAGGTGGTTAAAGCCATTAAAGAAAATGAGAAAACTATAACCATTTCGGTTGGGCAATTAACTACAGGTGTTACTGTTCCTGAATGGACAGCGGTTTTAATGTTAAGTAATGTTAAAAGTCCTGCACTTTATATGCAAGCAGCATTTCGGGCGCAAAATCCGTGTTTGTTTAATATAGATGGGGCTTTGTTCCGTAAAGAGAATGCTTATGTCTTTGACTTTGACCCAGCCAGAACTTTGGACATATTTGAACAATTTGCTAATGATTTAAGCGCGGATACAACCAGTGGTAAAGGGGATATGGATACAAGAAAACGCCATGTTCGGGAGTTGATTAACTTCTTTCCTGTTTATGGTGAAGACGATGACGGCGAAATGATAACACTTGACGCTGAAAAAGTGCTGTCTATTCCAAGAAAAATCCATGCCGTAGAAGTTGTTAGACGTGGATTTATGAGTAATTTCTTATTTCAGAATATCAGCAATATTTTTAGTGCACCGCAGGAAGTTGTTAATATTATAAGGCAATTTGAACCAGTAAAAGAGCCTGTTCCCGTAACATCAAACACTAAACAAGAGTTATCTATCAATGATAAAGGTGAAGTTGAATTACCGCAAACAAGCATTGATATTGGTGTAGATAATGTGTTTGGCGATAAGATATATACCGTTGTTGACGAATTACAGGAAACAATAGAAGATATTCAGAAAATGCCGACTGATACCAAAAAAGATACAACTTTTGAAATTCTGAAAGAACAGTTTAAGAAAGTTGTTGCGAAACCGTTGATTTCTCAGGCAAAAGAACATTTTGGTAAAGATATGACGGCTAGCACACAAAAAGATGTGGAAAGAAAGATAAATGCCGAGAGCGATACTGTTATTGCTAAGCAGTATGGTGATTTCAAAATTCAACGTAACACCATTGAATTAGAACGCCAAAAGGAAATTGAACAGGCAAAAGTAGAACATAAACCAGAGAAAATCGCTCAAATTAATAAAGTTTATGATAAAAGACAGGAAGAAAACAAAAAGAGTTTTGTTGAAAGTATGCAGCAAAAAGCAGAAGAACTGGTAAAAACGGCAGGCCAGACGATTGTTAAAGCGGTTGAAACGGATAAGAAAGTCAAAGAAAAGAATGCGATTGAAACATCTGTTCGCGACCATTTGCGTGGATTTTCAAGAACTATTCCGTCATTTTTAATGGCATACGGTGATGACGATACTACATTGGAAAATTTTGATACGATTATTCCTGATGTGGTTTTCAAGGATGTTACTAGTATTAGTCTTGAAGAATTTAGATTTTTGCGTGATGGTGGCGACTATACGGACGAGGAAACAGGAGAAACAAAGCACTTTGACGGGCATTTGTTTGATCCAGTAGTCTTTAATGACTCTGTTAAGGAGTTTTTACGTCTGAAACGAAGATTAGCTGACTATTTTGATGAGAATAGTACGGAGGATATATTTGACTATATTCCACCACAAAAAACAAATCAAATCTATACGCCAAAGAAAGTGGTGATAGAAATGGTAGATAATCTAGAGAAAGAATGCCCAGAATGTTTTAGCGATAGCCGCAAGACTTTTATTGATTTATATATGAAATCTGGTCTGTACATTACAGAAATTGTTAAACGCCTATTTAGAAGTGAAGTGCTTAAACGCGAATTTCCAAATAAAAATGACCGTTTGAAGCATATTTTTGCAAATCAGGTCTATGGGCTGGCACCAACAGAGATAATCTATCGTATTGCAACTGCATATATTTTGGGATTTAACGAAGAAATAACAATCAAAAATCATCATTTGCGACAGTTTGATACGCTTCCGTCAGTCCAAAGAGGAACTCTGGAAACAGATTTAGATGAGGTGTTTGAATAATATCAATCATCTATTATGAAGTAAAATATTTTCTTTAAAGCGAAATATATTACTTGACTTATTTTATATTATTACCTATATTAACTATAAATCTATGTAAAATTTTTGCAAGGAATTGAAGTTAATGCTCTTAAATTTTAGTTTTAATAACCTTAAAAGCTTTAAAAATAAGGTTGAGTTTTCTATGGAACCACTCACAAATAATGGTTATATAGAGAATTCCATAGAAACAGGCAGCAAGAAGAAACCTTATGTTTATAGAACATCGGCGATATTTGGTGCGAATGCCTCAGGGAAAAGTAATTTCATTCATGCAATTAATTATCTTCAGTTTCTAATTGAAAGTAGCTATCTTAAAAGATTAAATGAACCTATGGAGATTCCAACATATAAACTTGGAAGCAAAGAAGAAAATTCAAATTTTGAGATAGAATTTATTAAAAACAATAATCTATACAAATATATTGTAGAACTAAATGAGCAGGGCATTATCAGAGAAGAAGCCTATTATACTGAGCTTGAAAAAGATAAAAGAGAGAAGTGTTTATTCAAGAGAACGCAGAATGATTTTGTAAGTCCTTATGGTATTGATAAAGAGATAGCTAAACAAACTATCTCATCTCGGTCTTTAATCAGCGAATTGGTTAATAATAGAAATACTAAGGATGAATTCATTTTGGAAATATATAAATGGTTTTCCGATGATATGATGGTTATTTTTAACTATGAAAGGCCTGATTTAGATAAAGATTTTTCACATAAAGATATTGATTGTTATGGAAAAGCAGAATTTTTAAGAAAAGCGGATATTCCTATTACGCGGTTGGTAGCTAATAGAGAAGGTTTGTTTTCTATTCATGAAAACGAAGCTGGCGAAGAAATTACATTTAATTTTATTGAAGAAGAATCTGAAGGAACAATAGCACTATTAGTATTATCAGACGAAATAATGCCTGTTCTTAAAGAAGGTAAGATACTTTTTATTGATGAATTGGATAATTCTCTTCATCCACATCTGGTTAAATATCTTGTAAATTTATTTAACAATCCCGAGACAAACCCGAAAGGGGCTCAGCTAATATTTACGTCTCACGCTCATTATTTAATGGACGGTGATACGTTAACTAGAGACCAGATTTGGTTTGTATCAAAAGAAAACGGATATTCTAGCGATTTATATTCTTTAAGTGACTTTAAAGAAATTAAAAGGAAGAAAGGTGCCTTTTATAATGAATATATGTATGGGATTTTTGGTGCTATTCCAAAGATAAGTGAGGAATAAAGATGGCTAGAAGAACTCGTCCAACAAGACCAATAAAACCATTGCATTTGTTTATTTGTGAGGATGCGAAATCCTCCAAGTTCTATATGGCGGGGCTTGGTAAATCCCATAATATTAACCTTAAAGCAGAAAATTGTTATGGCACAAGCCCCGAAAATATATTAAGAGCCGCCGAAGAAAAGCGAGCTTTGTTTCCTGATACAGGAACCGCAACAATCTATTGCTTATTTGATAAGGATGATTGTGAAGATGCTAAATTTAAGAAAGTTATTGCAACTTGTAAGGAAAAGGACATCGTTCCTGCTATATCCGTTCCGTGCTATGAATATTGGTTACTGCTTCATTTGAAAAAGACTGATAAGGCTTTTAAGGATGCAAAAGAGTGTTGTGAGGAATTTAAAAACACATACAATAAAGAGTTTCATACAGACTACACCATAAAGCAATTAAAATCACGCAAGGAAATTTTTGAAGATTTAAAAGATAGGCTTAAGTCCGCTATCCAAAACGCGGAAAGCTTAAATTTAGATGAAAAAGAGAGCCCTTATACAAACATGCACGAGGTCATTAAGAGCCTGATTGAAGATTAGTCTTCTCCACCTGCTTAATCATAACATCAATCAGTTCTTTGCTAACGCCTTGGGCGGTAAAGAGATTTTCTAGTTGCATAAGTCGTGTTTCGGTATGGAGCAATTTGAAGCGTAGATCGGAATTCTCTTTATCTAGCGTTTTTATGCGGATTTGAGCTAGTTCAAGTTCATTCTTGCAATAAGTTAAATCACGGAGATAATTGTCTCGTTCCTGTTTAAGTATAGTTTTATCAAAATTCCGCATATCGGCGATAATCGGCGCAAATTCTTTGCCAGTATAAACCAAATGGCGACGACCTTGTTTATCGTTACCTTTGACAAGATATTCCAATTTAATTAACTCGTTGACAGCTTTTCTGACGGTATCAGGTTTGACATTGACACATTTGGCAATGTATTCATTGTCTCCGAAAAATGTTGCATGTTTAGGATTTTTAGTGCGATAGATAATTAATTGCAAGATTTCACGTTGCGTTAAAGAGAGTTCACTTTGACTTCTACTCATTTTGTTTCCTTTATAAATTTCCAAAAGTATTTATCAGGAAAAAACGGCATGTGGCGCATATATCCGCTATCTATGACCTTATTGTCATTTATATTCGTTTTGAGCGGTATGTATAGCTATTTTGTTGGCCTCTATATCCGCATCTATTGGCACGTATATCCGCTTTTGAAATTGCGAACTCCTTGTGAAATATAGCATATAAGGCAATTTTTAGCGGCTATAATATAATTAAAATATACTGAAAATATATCTATTTTAATACCTTTTTCCTTCGGAGGAAAAATAGATCGTCCCATTAAATGCAAGCAATTTACCTGACAAATCAAGGATAACTGATTCGGATAATTAGAAGCAAAATTTAAATCAGCAATTTAATGGGAAAATAATATTGACATAAATCCGTGGGGCAGATTAACCGAAAACAAAATCAAAAGGAAATAGGCAGGTGCTCGGTGGGGCGAAACAAAATGTGCCATTAGTTTCCCGATGGCACAAGTGAAATTTATTATTAAAACAATATGAGCAGAAATTTGCTACACATATATTTATCGTGATTTTGCAATAAATTGTTGCTTGAAAAATTGTATTTTTACTTTGTTACCAAATCAAAATCAGCCAATTTCTCCCAATAAATATTTTTGTGAGAAGAACTCACGGAACTTATTTTAACAATAGGAGAAAGAAAATGCTTAAGAAATACAATAAAGAAGACAACACTTGTGCCAATTATATTCACATTGACGATTTAGAAAAGACTTTAGAGGCCTTAAAAAGAATAAGCGGACGTATCAAATATGAAACTTTTGGCAAGCAACCTGACGAAAGTAGTTCTAAGGGCGAATATCACCTTGTGATTGACGATGCCAAGAGTTTGGAAGATTGCATAAAAACAGAAATGAATGGTAAACTTGAAGCGACAATAGGAACTTATCATTCTAGTTTATTTTTGGAGTGTTGCATTCATAGTGCAGGCCTTGAGGGAATTGAGTACCTAATAAAGAGAGGTGCTGAAATCAACAGAACTAATCTCTTAGGGGATAACGCTTTAATGTGTATTATTTACAATGATAGTATGCCAACAGAAAATAAGCTCAAAGCTGTACAAATGTTAGTAGATGCAGGAATTGATGTCAATCGCCCGAATATAAAGTTTCAAACACCTTTGATGGCGGCCTTAAACTATTCCGAGTTTATGCTTGCAGAGATTTTAATAGATAATGGCGGATATGTGTTACGCCCACCAGTAGGGGAAGAAACGGAAGAATAAGTTTACATTACGTCAAACCGCTACGAAAATGTGGCGGTTTTATAATTTGATATTGCGATTGCCAAATATACTAATCAAGGTCTTCATAAAAGTTTCTTAAATTTTATAAAACAATTTTTATTGTTCTTCTTTAAGTACTTCAAAATCTCTAACGTTATTTAGAAAATGTTTTTTAGGTTGTTTTTCTATATCACCTTTTACGGTAATCATTAATCCATCCCTATGTGCTTCAACTGCCATCTTATATTCATTTTCATTAAGGGAGATAGATACAGCTCTTGCTTTATCTCCTATTATATCATTAACTTTAATTATACCCTGATTATCAGTTTCTCCTTTTTCACACTTTACAACATATCCCCTAACTTCTACATCCATTTCTGGAGCTAAAGTTTTCAATTGCTGAGCGGCCTCAGTTAATACATCCGCGGTATCTTGTCGGATATTAAAGTTTGTTTTTAGATGCCAATATGGCATAATAGGTCTTACAGGTGCCCAAGCTATATCTATATTTGCTCCATCATCGCCACATATCTTAGTTATTTCTGCGACAGCTTCACAGAAATTTGCACTCATTCCATCTTTGATAGAGTCCCAAAAAGCTTGTTTATCCCGATTATTAGCTGCTGTAATTGCTATAGGAAGTAATTGCGATATGCGCATAATTGTTTTTCTTCCTAAAGGTTCGTCATCTTTGCTTAATGATTGTTGCTCCTCCTCTATGGGAGTGAACAAATTTTGCAGGCGAGGTTCGGTTTTAGAAAAAATGTTTACAATAAAACTTCCTTGTTCTGTATGTCCCATTTTTAATCCATTTACGAAATCCTCTACTTCCCTAGAGTATCTTGAACAAAAACAAGCACGAGGTTTTATAATAGATTGAGCTACAGAAGCAATCATATCTAAGCTATTTTTAAGAAGATTGGAAGCATCCTGTAAAGGAAGAGCATTCACGGGTTTTCCTTTATAAGCGGTTATTCTGATAGTGTCTGCATTGGACCTTAAAATATCGGTCATAATACTATCAACTGAACGTCGTTCAATATTTGATAACACTTTAACAACATCTAAGACTCTACTAGTATAATCAGCAATTTCAATATCAGAAGGAACTATTATTTTAATACATTTATCATTGTCATATTTTTGCCATATGGAGGCAATATCCTCATATTGTGTTAGAAACTCCCAACCATTAGCTTCTAAGTAACTAGTAATATAAAGAGGAAGTATTTTTTTTAAAATATTTATATCTATTTCAAACGATTTCATAATCCAAACTTCCTTTTCATTTCATCTTCTAAGCTAATTAATGTGTCAACTGTAAACATATTAGTCAGAGGTATTTTCACTGTAACAGTTGTGGAATTTGTAACATCTTCCAAGTTTTCTAGACACATCCAGTAAGCACACTTATTAATTCGCAGAAATTCACTATCTTGTTTTACCCAATCATTAGGTATATCTGAGGGTACTATCATACAAATAAGTATACGTTTTTCTATAGAAGTAGCTTTTAAATCATTATAGTTTTTTATAGGTAGAGGATAATTTATAAATCCATTATGTATATACTGATTTTTAGATGTAGTTTTTAATTGTGCGGCGATTCCACCACAGGGAGATGATGTAAAACGAAAAACAATATCAATACTAGAGTCATCTACTTCAGGACAGGAACAAGAACATCCTGCCACAGATGCAATAGCACGTACATAAGAGATAGCAATTTGCTCTTTTTGTTGATTAATATCCATAGTAGCTCCTTTACTGAAATCCAATATAAACAAAAAAAGTTATCAAAAAATAAATTTTAGAAAAAAAATTTCTGAATCAACTCATTGAATTTAAAATAAAACCATGCAAAAACATGAGCTTAAGTGCATTTTTATGTAAAAATGGCTTGACTTAAGGATTACTGCATGTTTAAATCAAACTGCAAATGGGAGATATCCTAAGTGATATTTCTTAAAAAAGTGAATTTATAACCAACTTGTCCCACTTTTAAGCGGACTAAAAGGAGAATTAAGATGACTAACCTTCAAGCCGAAATGCGTCGGCAACTGATGGACGCATTATACCACGATGATTTTTCAACTATAAACAATCTTTTAAGCCAAGGGGTAAATATAAATTTACCATACAATCACAATGATTGGACACCTTTTATGTGGGTGTCCAAGGAACATTGTGATTCTGGTGTTATCAAATTGTTTTTAGCCCATGGTGGCAATGTCAATTCCAAAAACAAAGCAGGGGAAACACCTTTGCATATAATGGCAAAGCATCGGAGCGCATATAATTGTCTGCAGGTGTTGATTGAAAAGGGTGCAAATCCGAATGCACAAGATAATAATGGCAATACGCCTTTAATGATAGCCTTATCTCATCCGCAAGTTTCTATGAGAATGGCCGTTGTCGGGAATTTATTACCTTTGAGCGACCTCAACATAAAAAACAATGATAACGAAACCGCCTATGATATTGCAAAAGCCAATCCAGCCTTTGAGGATAAAAGATTTTTAGAAGTATTAAAGGGAGGGCGCAATGACTAATATAGCTGATATTGCCGCCCAAAATGATGATTTTCGCAAGCATTTATCAAAAGGAACTCTTGTTCTTACTCGTGGTATCCGTTCAAATACGAGTGAAGATATCAAGGAAATTATTACCAAAGTTAGAACCTTTGAGAAATTTGATGAGAACAATGACCCGTATAACGAACACGATTTCGGGGCGTTTGATTATAAAGGGAAAAAGATTTTCTGGAAGATTGATTACTATGACCGTGAGTTTCTTTATTTCTCACCAGATGTGAGCAATCCCAAAGTTACCAACCGTGTTTTAACAGTTATGTATGCCGACGAATACTAGGAGATATGCCATGGAATATGATATTGTTTGTAGCGAAAGCATAGATATGCTGATTGAGTATGTCAATTCGTACCTGAAAGATGGCTGGCAATGCCAAGGCGGTATTGGCGTTTTGACCCAAGGATTGAATTATAAAGTATTTTATCAGGCCGTTGTGAAAGGAAAATAAGATGACTAACAGCGAATTTGTAGATGATAAGAAAATCAAAGACATTTTGGCCTATATCAAATCAATGAAACATGCCGAGCAAATTCGGATGATGTTCCTTTGCAGCCTAAATGGCCAGCGATCCATAAATTTTGCATATTTGCAGGTTAAAGATTGCTATACCGAACAGCTGAAGCCGAAAGATGTAATCAATCTGGACTATGATAAAAATAAGGGAAAACACAAGTGTACTTATTATTTGAATAGCCAAATGAAAAAAGAATTTGCTGATTATGCAAAATATTTACAGCTCAAATGGGGAGCAAACTTAAGCCCTGAAACATATCTGTTTACTTCGCAAAAACTCAATAAACCCTATAACCGAGTTAGTATCAGCCGTTTATTTAGCTCAGTTTATAATAAATTTGGCATTAAAGGAGCGAGCCATTTAGGGCGGCATCTGTTTGTATCAAAACTAGTTAATGCAGGCGTGAATATCTGTCTTGTTCAGAAACTAGCGAATCACAGAAACATTGCAACAACACAGCATTATTTCAATTACAACGAAAAAATGCTCGCCAATGCCGTAGAAAATACGAGGATTTAAGATGAATAAAGACGAGTATAATAAAATACTAGAGGATTATCGGGCAAAAATTAAATGCTTAAATGAAGAAATGAATACTTTTAAGCAGGTAAACCTACCATTAGTCAAAGAAGATATAAACTTGCAAAAGCAGAAACACCTTGAGTGGTTTTTAGAACATTTTGATAAGATTTGGGAAAATCGGCATAAGTTCAAACTAGGAACTCCCTATGCCTCAATCATTGTTGATTGCTTTACTATCACAGGCTTTGCTTGCCCGTATTATGGCTATATGGTTGAGAAGATTAGTATCGGAAATCTGGTAAAGCTCTGGGACAATGGGTTTATGTTTCGTGGCTATCCTTTAATTTATTATCGCAGGCATTATAATAGTGATTACAGCAGCATTTCTTATATTAAGGATAAGAAAGTTATTAGCTATGACTATTCCTGCCAACAATCCTCAGAAGAACAATATATCCCAACTAAGCTTGTATCGCAGATACTAAAAAATATCCGCAGCAAACAACCCGATGATTTGGAAGCTTATAGAATGGTAGAAGAATTGGCGAAAGGTTTATAGATTAACTCATTTAATGTTAAACATTGTCCTAAAACCTAACAAAGTTTAACATTTTATCATACTAGCTTCGGACAGCTATTTCAAAGCCCTATATTTTCCAATGAGTTCAGAGAAAATGTTAAAGAATGTGCCTTCTTTAACATTTTTTTATTCTAAGAGTTATTTTTGATATTTCTCTTCTATTTCTTTGGCGAGTTCATTTACTCGTTGCATATCACGATCTTTGTATGCTTTAAGGAGGGGAACGTAATATCTAGTTGCTTTACCTTCACCAACATAAGGGATGCGCACAATACCTGAAGCCTTGTCTTCTTTACGCATAGAGAGGAGTGTTGCATAAGAAAGCCCTAAAAAAGCCGCCGTTTGCTTCATGTTGAGCCAATTTGACTGGATAGCAATATCAAATTCGGCCTTACTTTTTGTCGTGTCCATATTATTAAAGTAAAGATTTTCTAATTCCGTGGCATAATCAGTAATTTTATTAGTCTTTAAGATTTTTAAGAAGTTGCTGATGGATTTATTGGCCATTTTTACAATTTTTATTCCGAAAAGGAGTTGGCTAATTTTAACCGCAGGCGGGAAAGTGATATTATTGTTTCTAAAATCAGTTAAGAAGAACATATTTTTCCAATTTACCGAATCAAAACTCACATTTTCAAAAGAAACCTTGCCTTCAAAGATATTATTTTCAAAAAAAGTGTTTAACCCTGATATATTTGATAAATGAAAGTCAGCATTTGGGGCAAACCTGCAATCTTTTAGTATTAAAGCATTGCCCATGCCTAATTTCATATCGTCAATGGTTACATTTGAATTAAATATACAGTTTTCAAACATTAGGACACTAACAATAGATTGGTATGCTTTATTTGGCTTCGCATTATAGCTGATAGCGTCATTAAAAGTGCAATTCTTAAAGAGAAGAGACTTCTTGCTGTTATAAAACCAGAAGTTAAAGACACAATTTTCAAATTCTAGAGTTCTGACATAATCAAAGCCTAGCAATAAATCGGTTATGGTTTGAAATGTATTTTCGGCATAAAAATCAATATCCTTAAAACGAATTTTAAGATTGTTAAAGCTCTCAGCGGTAATGCTAATATATGGGGAGCTGACATTAAACTCTTTTTGTACCTTGGGGATTTCATAAGCATACTCGGCTTCAAATCTATCAAACCAGTCATTAAAGCGTTTGCTATCAGTATTGATGATTTCCTCTTTGAAACCAGTAAAAGCATTAGGTTTGGGCTGTTTTAAGTCCGCATTGAAGACAGTTGTCAGGATAGATAAAAAGAACCGCAACGCATTGGCGTAATACGGCGCATATTGGTCTAAGTATTGGCTTTGAACATAAATAAGTTTTGGAAGCCGTAAAAGAAAATTAATTAAAGCGTCTAAATCCTTTTTCTTAAATAAATTTTCTTTATTATTTAGTTCTTTATAACAGTTAACCAATTCTATTATGGAGCTGCCTGCGTTTTTAATATCCGCTTTTGCATTTAAATTATAGACATCCGAAAATGTTGGAATGAAATATCTAGCAAATGAGACAACATCAGCCATATTGTTGCAATAGATAAATTTATTGCGCTCTATCAATGTTGCGAGATTCTTGGCGTATTCTCTTTTTAATAAATCAGAGATATATTTCTCAAATTCTTTTGCAGATTCGCCTTTATAAAGACAAGAATGGAATGATGAAACCTGATATTTAGATAGTTGTGTATCTATTGAAGATAAGACATTGTGAAGATAAGTATCATCATTAAATTGCTGAACCTTGAAATTAACCCATTCTCTCATAGCATTTCTCGTTACATAATACACCTAATGCTAACATACTTTGTAAAAAGTTTAATATTCTTTAATAGGGTTACGCCGACTCCTCAAAAATGAGAAAATCACCGATTCTGATACAGATTTTAATGAAATAGAGCATTTTAACGTCAAGCGTTCCAAACTTTTTACCCCGCAATATATAGCAATATCCATTTAAATATATTTAAAAAGACATTTGGTAAAAATCTAGGAAAAACAAATCATTGACTTTATTCTTCCCTTGTTTGCATAATGACTGTGTAAGGCAAATAGCCGATCAATTTTAACAATTAACGAAAGGAAGGCGAAAGTGATAAAACTTTACAAAAAAGTATGTCTTCAATGGAAGTTGTTCTGCTTAAAACAGCAAGTTTCCAAAATGGAGCAACATATTTGGATGACACGTTTAGCACATTAATCGCTAAACATCCCGATTAACCCCTAACAATAACCGATTTAACCATTGGTTTGGTGGCTGAATACCACAATACCAATAACGGAATTATTATGCCTTTTTAACTTTAATAACAAAATTTAATTTATTGAAAGGAAATAAAAATGAAAAACTTTTTAGAAAAATACAATGCAACCAAAATTGAAACTTCCAAAGATGAAGGGATGTTGACTTTAGAAAAAGCCAAAGAGCGTATTCTGAGCCTGTTGACAGAGAATATGAGAAACTTCAAAAACAATTCTTGGGATATTAAAAACCGTATGAATAAATTAATTACGGATACGGAAAAGAATTCTACCTTCAATCTGCGCCTAGGTGGCAAACGTATTGCTCGTTATTCTTTGGACTTACTGACAACTGAGCAGAAAATTAACTTCCTTGCAGATTTTTATACCAGTGTTGCCAATAATGAATTTGATGATGATATTCTGAATTTCTTAGCCCAAGAGGTAGATAATGCTGCCGTTCGTAAGAAAGAAGCAAATGAGCGCCGCCGCATAAAGAAAAAGGAAGCAAAAGAGAAAAAAGCTAAAGAAGAGGCCATTAAAAAAGCAGATGCAACAGCCCGAACAGTTGCAGCCGCCGAACCAATGTTGCAAGAAATGGGAATTCCCAATGCGAGCCTTTTGGCGCAATTTTAAGGTTTAATGTATCAGGGGCTATACTTTTAGCCCCTTTATGAAAAAATTTCATGCAAAAACAATGAAGTAATTGCTTGAGATTTTGTAAGAGGATGTAATAATATGATGACAGGACTTAAAGAAGCATTGCAAAAAATTTCTCTAAAACCTGTATCGGACGAGGAATTAGAACAAGGTGCTCGGCATTTAATCGGTTTTGCGAAATGTTTATTAACAATGCAGCAGGAGATATTAGACAATGAAGGCAATAATATTAACCAGAGTATCAACCAAAATGCAGGAAGAAGGTTTGAGCTTGCTAGCCCAAAGCAATCGTCTTCATGAATATGCTGAAAGAAAAGGTTTGGAGATAATCAAAAGCTTTGAAATCGTAGAGAGCTCAACTCGTGGCGAACGTAAGCAGTTTATGGAAATGATAAACTTCTGCAAGAAACAGCATGAAACTATTGCTATTGTGGCCGATACGGTAGATAGGGTGCAAAGAAGCTTTAAGGAAAGCGTTTTGCTAGATGAGCTAATGCGACAAAACAAAATAGAGCTGCATTTTTATCGGGAAGGCATGGTCTTAAATAGCAACTCTACGTCGGTTGATATTATGCGTTGGGATTTCTCGGTTATGGGGGCAAAGGCGTATGTTTTGCAGCTTTCCGAGAATGTCCGCCGTTCCAATGAGCAAAAGAATAAAAATGGCGAAATCACAGGATTAGCGCCACTAGGGTATGAAAACTACACCGATGAGCGAGGCAAACATTTTGTCCGCCAAAAAGAACCTGATGCCACAATTATCCGTAAATGCTATGAAATGTATTCACTTGGCAGAGCCAGTGTCGCAGAAATCCTGCACTATGCCAATATAATGGGGCTGAGAACACGCAAAGGTGCTAAAATCTCCATAAACACAATGCACTTTATTTTGGAAAATCCCTTTTATTATGGGGAAATGAAAACCAAGCGCGGTCTTATGCCCCATGTATATAAACCTTTGGTAAGTAAAGAACTGTGGGATATGTGCCAAGAGCAAAAAGCCATAAGAGCAGGGCAGTTTTTAAGAACTTCTGACAAAAATTTGCTATATCGTGGGTTAATAATATGCGGCATAACCAACAGACAATGCCCCTGTGAGCTAAAAAAGGATGTGTTTAGCTATGTGGTCTGCTGGCGGAAAGATAAAACAAGGATTTATATTCGGGAAGAAGAGTTTACCAAACAAATCCGCTCAATCCTGAACCGCATAAAACTTCCCGATTGTATCGTGATAGAACTGCAAAAGGAACTTAAAAACTCCAAAGCGGCAGAAAGAAAATTCTGCGCAGAGGAAGTGGCACGGCTTAAAACCGAGCAAACCAAACTAAAACAAAAGATGGATGCGCTGTTTGATATGCGTCTAGATGGTGAGCTAGATAGGGAAACCTTTGATATAAAACGAAATGAAATACAGGTCAAAATAACCCGCATAAATAATAGGATTGTCGCCCACGAAAAGGCAGATAACCGTTTTGATGAAACGATTTTAGGGCTTTTAGATATTGCAACAGAAGCAGGATATATTTTTGAAAAGTCAGCTAATGTGGATTTGAAAAGGCTGCTCTTAAAGTTTGTGTTTGAGAACATTACTTTGACCGAAGGCAAAATCAGTTACAAATTAAGATTTCCGTTTGATGAGTTTGTAAACCTTACCACACCGAGAAGAAATAAACAAACTCCATACGAACCGACACCAAGCCTTATAAATCAAGGCTTCAAGGCAAGTCATAACGAAAATGTACAGTCAGGGTATATGAATTTTTGCGAACCACATTTTTCTGATAAAAATCAAGGAGTTACATCAAAAAATGTAACTCCTCTCCAATCTGGCTGGGGTGGCTTCGCAATTTTCGGACAAAAATAAGTATGTTTAGGTTGGTATAAAAAATATGAAATTAATTAAAACATATCAAATACTTGCATCTAGAAAAATAAGTACCTAAATAAACAATATTACTTAACAGCTTTACTTTAGGATATAATAATGAAAATTAAAAATTTAGAGAAAAGTATTATTTTAAGAAAATTTTATGCAGAAGATGTCAGTTTATCTGAAGTATATTCTATCTTGGGAGAATGCCCATATATAGAAGATTTACGTGTAGTGACAAATAATAGAAAATATATCATTGGTACAATAAGGAAGCCATATGTTTATGATGCAAAAAGAACTATTGGTAATTATGATGTCACAGGGCTGGACGAGTGTAAATTTTTTAAATTCTTGATAAAGGAAGAAATGGAATATTTTTTGATAGCTTGTCATTATGAAGGAAGTTTCGGAGGATTTAGTATTATTCGTGATTACTTAGCTCAAAAATTTAAGGATTCGAGATTTGAAATTATTTATAAAGTGTTTGAAAATATAAAAATTTCTGATTTAAAGAAGATTAAATTAATATCATCAAAGTATGAAAAAGAACAAAAATATTTTGGTATATTTAAGAAAACTAGTCAAGAGGTAAGAGAGGTTAATATAGAATGCTCAGATCAGGAAATTGCGACTAAAGATAGTGTTATAAAGTATTTGGGGTTACCTGATGCAACTAATATTGATGAAGAAAATAGTATATTGTATTTAATTCTAAAAAATAATCGTAAAATAAATATACTCCAACCACAAAATACCCATTTTAAATTGGATGATTTAAAATATAGAGATAACCTTCCAGAAGAAAGTGATTTTGTTAATAAAGTTTATAAGATATGGGAGACTATTTAAGGTGTATTTGTTTTTGGGAATTATAATATCTCTACTGTTGTCGTTCTTTTTTGATATTAAAACTGATAATTTAATATCTTTTTATTCTATGGTTCTACCTTTTGTTTTTGGTTTAATTATTGGAATTAAATCGTTAATGTTTGTTATCAATAAAGACGATTACAAAGATGAAAAAAACATAAAAGATAACCTAAATACAATGTCCGAAGATATTTTTAAGCGTCTATATTTTTTCTTTATAATATCTTTGGTTGTCTTTTTTATGTTAATATTAAAGATTGATACTAATAATATCATGATAAAAAGTTTCTTAAAACAATCTAATCTTGTTTCTTATGCTAGAATTACAGAATATACATCTAATTTGATGGTAGAAGTTGTAATATTTTTGTCTTTTTATTACTTTATTCTAGTTCTTATTGATATTTTTACTATTATGAAAGAAACTATAAATCTTAATAATTTGAAAAATAAAATTAATAAAAAATCCTGATTTTAATCTAGTAATTTTGATAATCTTACTATTAAAATCAAGAATATCTAAACTATCCTTTAATTAACTTTACTTCATCTGCAATGTTTGTATATGCATCTAAATCTTGAGTAGGGTTCTTAAACCATGATGTTGGGCTATCCGTTTGAATAAATTTATCAAAAGGAGGTCTAACTGTATATATCAATGTTGAATCCTTTAGTTTACAATCTGTTATAAGTAATCTGAGAAGTTCATTTTGTTTAGTAGGAGAAGCCTTTTTCATAATATATGGAATGTTTCCTATGATATCTAAGACATCTTCCATAGTTGATTTTACGTCATTTCCAACGTCTTTATATTTTTTTATATCTTCTTTAATTCTCTCTCTTTCTTCTGCAATAGCGTTAATTTGTCTATTATATAAATCTTCTCTAATTTTGCCATCAGCATATAAATCTGTTAAATTATCTTCTTTATTTTCAAGATTTTTTAGTTCGGTTTCTAGTCTGCTTTTAATGTTTTTGTTTAGTGCAGATGTATCCTCAAGCTCTTTTTGAATATTCGCTTTTAACATGTTTAATATTTTTGTTGGAACAGATAATTTACTAAATAATTCTCTGTCTAGTTGCTCCATTACAACTCTTTCGCTAACATTTCCTTGTTTACAGTTTCCTCGTAAATGACTGCATTTTAGTGTAACATATGTTTTATTCGGTCTTATTTTGCGTTCAGGAGTAATAGTACATCCGCAAGTAGCACATTTGATAATACCTCTAAAAGCAAAAGGAATAGCTTTGTATTGTTGCTCATGAGTATATACTTCGGTTCCTTTACTTTTTAGAATAGTCTGAACTTTATCAAATAATGCCTTGCTAATGATTGGTTCATAAATATGAGGCACAAGTTTATTTTGTTTCTTTAACCACATTTCTCCATAATAAAATGGATTTTTAAGAATATTATGTATTGTATTGCGACTAACAAAGGTTCGTTTATTAAAATCTTTTGAGTTTTTAAAATGATTTTTTTCCTTTGAAATAAAACCTTGAGCTCGTGCAAATAGCCAAATACTTTGTAGAGAATGTAATCCGGTAGCATATTCTTCAAATATACGTTTGATTATAGGAGCTCTTTGTTCATCTATAATAAGAGTTGCTTTTCTATCTTCATCATCTTTAGCGTTTATATATCCAATAGGAGCCAAACCAAGCCAATGTCCTTCTGCTATGAGTTTCTTTTGACTTTCTTTAACCTTATCCGTCATGCTGTTTACTTGGAAATTAGCCATAAGTACATGCATATACCAAACAGTCAAATCCATAGCAGGAGAGTCTTTTGTAATAATGAGATTTTCTCTTAAAGCATGAATTTCAATTTTACCAGAAAGACGTAATTGTTCAAGTATTGGTGTATCAGTATATGTTCTTTGAAGTCTATCAACATAATTCACGACAATAGCAACTTTACCATTACATGTTTCTGCTAAGTCGAGCATTGCGTGAAATTTCTTTCTAGAGCCTCGAGTTGAACTTTCATCAATACTAAAAGTATCCAATATTTTAAAGCCATTTTTCTTGCAATATTGTGCAATAGTTTTCTCTTGTACTTCAAGAGATACACCTTCATCTTTTTGACGTTTACTCGAAACACGAGCAAATGAAATTGCTTGTTTGCATTTTTCATTTGGATTATAAGTTAATTTTTTTGCCATTATTCATAATCCTCCTCTTCAAAATAATCATCTTCATCATAAAAATCGCTATCCATTGATGAAATAACGGCTTTTGTTTGATTGTCTTTGATATTTACAACTGTCCAATTTTTATCAGATACATCAAATTCAACAGAGATATCTTGAGATGCTTCAAATATCGCCGCACCAGATAAGGCTTGTGTTCCGTATTCTTCTTTCCAATATTGAAGCATTTTAGAAGTTAACCGACAAACACAAACCATTCCGGCATCGGCAAAAAAGTCAGACTTTATAACATTAATACCACTAAGTTGATTACTCCAATCTCCAAAACCGGTACCACAAGCAAAAGCCGGATAACCTGTATATTCAACCAAAGCCTTGGAAACAGCCTCATCAAACCTTTGATACATAAATTCGTCATCTTTATATTTATCAAAGACTTCACAACATTTGCTCCAAACATCATTATCCAAGATATAGCAAGGATCGGTGACGACATATTTTATAGTATTACTCATTTCGTTACTCCTTTGTTTTTACACTATATTTATTATGTCGCGTTAATTTGGGAATGTACGCAAAAAAATGAGCTCGTTTGTAACTTTTTTACCAATATTTTACTAATTTTCAATGTGTTAACTTAATTCTCAATTGGAATGAGGTTGTAAAAAGTTTTTGACATCAATGACAATTTATTTTGTTTCTTGATTTTCTTGTTCTAAAACAACTTCAACTGCAATTTTATAAAAGTTTATAAGATTTGTAGTTATTTCATTTAATTCAATATCCGTAACGCCGGGATAAAGAATTGACAACTCATAAGCGAGTTTACTTCTATCATCATTTTTCATGTTATATAGAAGTGTTTGTCTTTGTGTTTCTACTAAATTTTTTTAAGAAAATTTTCTGAATGGCAAATATTTCAACTTTTGATATATCAATGTTAAAGGTTAAATTAGTATAAAATTAATTTTTTTTGTGTACAAACGAAAAAAACGGATGCTTTTTGCATCTAAAACACTATTATTTGATAAAAACAATATTTTTCAATATGTTGGTAAAAAAAATAGTTGCATAAAGAGGTGTCGAAGTGCCTATCATTTTAAAAAATGAGCAAATTCAGTATGATATTTTTAATAAAAAAAATCTAGCAAAGGTTATTCCTTTTCCGTATACGAAAGAATTAAAGACATGTAAAATAAATAACAAAAGATATTTAGGTAACAAATATAAATTGTTAAATTTTATTAGAAGTATTGTTGATAAAGAATGTGAAGATGTCAATACTGTAGCTGATATTTTTGCAGGAACAGGAGCTGTTGCCTCAGCATTTACGGATAAGTTGCTTATTACAAATGATATATTATATAGTAATTATATTTGTCATGTGGCATGGTTTGGAAAACAAAAGTATTCTCTAAATAAAGTAAAAAGATTGATTTTATTTTATAACAATAGCACTCCATCAAAAGAAAATTATATGAGTGATAATTTTTCCAATACTTTTTTTAGTTATGAAAATTGTAAAAAAATTGGTTTTATTAGAGAAGACATAGAAAGTAGATTCAAAGCAGCAGAAATAAATGAAAAAGAAAGGGCTCTTTTAATTACATCTCTGTTATACGCAATGGATAAAATTGCTAATACTTGTGGACATTATGACGCCTATATAAAAAATGGAAATTTGAATAAAAAATTAGAATTATTGTTGCCAACTCCAGAGGATAATTTAAAGAATAATCAAATGTTTAATAAAGATGCTAATGAGTTAGTGAAAGAAATATCTGCAGATTTAATCTACATTGACCCTCCTTATAACTCTCGTCAATATTGTGATGCATATCATTTACTTGAAAATGTAGCAAAATGGGATAAGCCTAAAGTATCAGGTGTTGCAAGAAAAATGAATAGAGATAGTTTAAAAAGTGATTATTGTACATCACAAGCAACCGAGGCTTTTAGAAATTTGGTAAATAATATTCAAGCAAAATATATTTTACTATCATATAACAATATGGAGACAAAGGGAAATAGTCGCTCGAATGCAAAAATATCTGACGAGGACATTTTAAGTATATTAAAGGCTAAAGGAGAAGTAAAAGTATTTTCTCAGCAATATAAGGCATTTACAACTGGAAAATCCAACATAAAAGGCAATGAGGAGCGTTTATTTTTATGTAAATGTTATAGTGAGAGTAAAAAAAATCTAATTCAGTCGCCGATGAATTATATTGGTGGAAAGTATAGATTATTAAAACAAATTTTACCTAATTTTCCTAAAGAAATTAATACTTTTATTGATTTGTTTGCAGGAGGAGGAAATGTAGGCGTTAATGTTTCTGCAAAGCAAATAATTTTAAATGATTCTGATAGCTATTTATATAATATATATCGAGTTTTTCAACAAAAAAGTAAAGCAGATATACTATCAATGATTGAAGGTATTATATCCGAATTTTCTTTATCAGAAAGTAGTAAGTATGGATATGAGTATTATGCCTGCACAAGCAATCAAGGACTCCAAAATTATAATAAAAAAGGATTTAATCGTTTGAGAAATGTATTTAATTCATATTCTCCTAAAGACGATAAGTATTATATTTTATTATATGTCTTGATTATTTACTCCTTTAACAATCAATTACGTTTTAATAATAAAGGAGCTTTTAATTTACCTGTTGGTAAGCGAGACTTTAATTCAAAAATGAAAATGAAACTATCATTATTTATTGATAGAATTAAATCCAATAATATTAACTTTACTAATTTTGATTTTAGAAATTTTCCTGTAGAAAAAATAGATAAAAAAAGTTTTGTTTATGTTGATCCTCCGTATTTAATAACTTGTGCAACCTATAATGAAAAGAACGGGTGGACAGAGAACGATGAAAAAGATTTACTAAAATATTTAAAAGAGTTAGATGTAAAAGGAATTAAATTTGCATTGTCTAACGTTTTATCTAGTAAAGGTAAAGAAAATACTCTGTTGATTAATTGGATTCAAGAAAACAATTATAAGGTTATTCACCTAGATTATTCTTATGGAAATTCAAACTATCAAACAAAAGATAAAACAAGTAAGCCACAAGAAGTTCTTGTAATAAATTATTAAAGGTTGCAGCATGAAAATAAAAAATGAAGAACAAGTATTTAATCTAATGGATACAAATGGAAGAAGGAATGATGTCGTAAATGCCTTGCAAGGATATTTGTCAATCCTATCAGATTTAAAAGAAGAATGGGGAAAAATACCTGATAGTTTATCTCAATATCGATTTTATAAGCAAGCAATAGAATTATCTCCTGATGTTTTTTCCTCTCACGCTCCTTATGATGATTTGCAAAATGAGTTAAATCATAATCAAGAATTTAAGACAGCTATAGATAACAATAATATAAAATGGCTTCAAAATAATCAGGTTAAATATAAGACATTAATAGAAAAATTTGATAATGGGATAGAAGATCGTGCGAGACACTATACAAACAATTTAGTTAAATTAGGATTTGCTATGCCTAACAGAAAAATTTCAGCTGTTGGGAAATTATTATTAGAAAAAGAAGAAATTATTAAAGATGAATTAGAGCAAATTATCCCAATTGACAACATAAATATTGTTTATTTACGGCAGTTATTAAAATTACGCGTATATGATAATCAAGGTAAACAATTTTATTCTCCTTTTATTTTTGCAATATATCTTTTATTAAAAAAAGATCGAATTTCAGAAACAGAATTCAATGAGATGGTTCAAGGATTATCTCCTTATTTTGATTTTACAGAATTAGATAATTTCGTTAATGAATACAAAGAAGGAGATATTCTGCATAATATAACAATTAATATTCCTCAAGAAATAGACGTTTTCTTAATTTCTGAGTCAGTATTTAAAACATATTTTAAAAATAAAAAGAGTTCATCTGCTGTTATGGTATATTGGTCTTTTTACAAATTACTATACAACTTTAATAATAATAGAACTATTGATAATTTAACTAGATTATTAGAATATTATGAAAAAAATAAATCACAATTGAATAAAGCTTTCGGATGTGGAAAAAGCATTTTTATTATAAAAGGTGATGAAAGAACTAACGTTGAAGCGTTTATAGAAAAAAATAATCAAATATTTACATCAGAATTAAATAAATATTTATATATACAGTTTAAATTATCCAAACAACTTGATGCAATAAGAGAATATTCTGATACAACAAAGAGAATATTTAAGGCTACAGGTATTATTAGTTTTGAAAAAGGGTATGTAGAATTTGCTTATAAAGAACTTTGTAAATGTATCTTTAATGAGGTTGCTATAAAAAATAATATTAGTGGAAATTCAAATGATTATCAAGAATATGAGATAATCGATAACAATCATTTCTGCTCTATTTCATCTTTGTCAGAAATATTATCATATTCGCCACAAAATATAGAAGAAATTATAAACTCTATTTTACAAGAATTTGGTGATTCCAATGTTGATGAAATTGTTCAATCTATTGCTCTCAAGCGAAAAGAAGAATTTGAAGAGGTTATTTCTAATAAATATCCTCTTTCAAAGGTAAAAGACTTGTTAGGATTATTTAACAGCAGAGAGCATGATGCCGAGCTTAAAGAATATGTAAGTTCGGATGCTACAATACCAACTATATATGAATTTATTGTAGGTATTGCCTGGTATTATTTTTCAGGAAAAAAAATTGATTTATTAAAGAGTTTTAATTTAACGCTATCTGCTGATTTTGAACCATTAATTCATGCAGGAGGGGGGCATGGAGATATTGTTATCTACGAACCAGATAAAGTTGTAATGCTAGAAGCGACATTAATGAATGCAAATAATCAAAAACGAGGAGAATGGGAACCTGTTTTACGACATTCTGTAAATTTAAAAATTGAAGAAGAATTAAGCAACACGGGGCGCAAAGTTATAACATTTTTTATCGCAGATGAATTTGATGCAAATACTATAAATATATGGAAAGCTGTTGCTGCTGTACCTATGCAATCCACTATAAATAAAGCAATATTTACAAATAATGTAGTAATAATGCCATTAAGTTCAACAGAATTATCTATATTAACTGATAAATCAGATAAATATGATAAAATAATAGATAATATTCGAAATTTATTTGAAGTTGAAGTTAAAGACTTTAATCTAAATTGGAGAGATGAGTTTATTAAGGAAATAATTAAAATTAATTGATATATATGGTGTTATCCAAATCGTAGCAAAATGTTACCAAGAACGTGAGTTTTATGGGCTCGCGGATGGGAAAATACACGGCATAATATAAATAGTTAATGAGTAAAACAACTATTTATAAAGGAGAAATGCTATGTATCAAATCAAAGTCAATGGTGTGTTAATGCCAACAATCTATTATACCTTAAGAGAAGCAATGGATGCTTGTGCGGCTGAAAAAGCAAGAGGTTGTGCGGTTGTAACTGAAATTGTTCATTTCTAAGGAGAGCAACGATGTTAAAAGATTTTGAAAACTGGTTGTTAAATAATAATTACAGACCTACCACCGCTTTTGATTATCAAGGAAGAATTGAAAGATTATGCCGCAAAGAAGGTTATACCCTGTCTCATTTGGTTGAAAATATTGCAACTATTTTGCCGGAATATGAAATTAATGGTAAAAAATCAAGTTATGGTAAAAAAAGTCATACTTCGGTTAGACAAGCCTTAAGACGTTTTAAGATGTTTTTGGTATCAAATAAACTTATTGAAAGTATAAAATAATGACTGATATCAAAACATTAAATGATAACTTTAGAAAAACCTTTAGCGGTGGAAGAGTTATGTTAACTTGTGGAATTAATGCTAAAAGTCAAAGTGAACAGGCTGAAATTCTTAATCAAGTTAGATGTTTTAATAATTTTACCACCGCCAATGATCCGTATAATGAACATGATTTTGGTAGTTTTAATTATAAAGGCGAGCAAATATATTGGAAAATTGATTATTATGATAAAAATTATCAGTATTGTTCAGAAGATCCAAGTAATCCAAATATAACTAACCGAGTTATGACGATTATGTTATCTCATGAATATTAAAACAACTTAGTCCGATTTGAGTAATATCAAGTCGGATTTTTTATTTTTGATATTTTAACTTCTTAACATCAACGACAACAAGTTATTTTAAACATCTCATTTTTTAACCCGTGGATTCAATCGTTTTCTTTGGTATAGGTTTTATTACTTTTACTAAATTCGGTTATTCACGGGCTGTTTATGGCGTAACGGGAAATATTATAATAGATTTTCCTGATTTATAAAGCCTTTTATCTCTTTATTACTTTCTTGAGTGTTAAAATCTAAGATTTTTGCAATGATTTCTTTTAAAAAGATAGATGTATCTGTTTCACAAAGATTCAGTAAATATGCAAAATCAAATCCATAATTGTGAGCGAAAAAACGAGGTTGTAATTTTTTATCTTCAGGATTTATTACAATAAAACCATATTTTAAATATGGGTGTAATTCCTTATGATTTAAAGCTTTTTCTGAGTAAGTTATAATATCATGGCTAGTATAGGATTGAAATTTTACTTCAATAATAATTTCAGGAATAAAAATTTCATAATCATTGTTTTTTTCTATTCTTAAAATACATAAGTCAGTTTGATATTTATATTTTTTACCAAGAGAAGGTTCAAAAATAGCTTCACCATCTTTTGTGTAACCATTGATTTTAGCCTTATAACAAACATTATAGCCTATTTTAATATCATACTTATTTTTTAATTTAGAGTTATTTTGTAAAAATTGTTGTATTGTATCTCGTAAAATTTCAGTAGCTTCTTTTTCATTTGTTGGTTGCTTCATATATAAATATCCTCATTATGTTGATTTAATAATATTATAGAAATATAAATTAAACAAAATATTAAATTTGACTCATAGGAAAAGCATATATAGCATATGGAAAAGGAGAATATAATGAAATACTACGTTTGTTTAATTCAGTTTGTTATCTTATTTTTTTATGCTGTTACAAATGTTTCTGCAAAAGATTATTTGAACAATCTAGAAAATAAGGAAAAAGAGGCATCATACAAAATAGAAAAACATACTTGCTATGATATGTTGAAATGTTCTTATGATATTAGACTTAAATCAAAACAGTCTAAAGATGAACTACAAAAAATCTCTTTAGAAATATTAGATGAATCTCCCGCTATAAGAAAAATGTATATAATGTTTTATCTACCATGCATGAAAATTGGTAGTGGGGCTTGGGCCTCATCGATTTGGGAAGGAGAGAGATTAAAAATAGATATCATGGATTATATGTTATTATCTAATAAAGCTTGTATTGAATGATTGAGAGGTAATATATGCCAACAGCTACAAGAATAATGCGTATTTTAGATTGTAATGGTTGTTCAGAAGATTTTGTAGAACATAGAAAGTTCCTTTTTTATTTTGTTGTAATATGGAATCTTTTTGAACAGAAAAAAATGAATCGTAACGCATCTATCTCTGAGGTAGATAGCTTTGTAAATACTATAACCAATATAGAACGTGTAAATGTCAATGAAATATTTAAGTATTTTCAGAAACGTTATGTGCTAGGAGAAGATGCATCAATCCTATTTGAAAGATTAAATTGGCGAAATAATACAAGAGAAACAAGTGCAAAAGAGGAAACCTATAATGCGCTTAGGGGAACTTTAGATAAAAAAAATCAAATTAAAGCGATTTTATGCATAGTTTTTAGATTAAGAAATAATCTTTTTCATGGTGAAAAAAATATTGATTCTATATATAAACAAAGACGAACATTTGAATTAGTTAATTCATTTATGCTTGATTTATTAGAGGTATAGATAAAAACAATACAACTTTAGTAAAATTTAGCAGAAGTTAAACATAATAATACCTATTTACAATGTGTTATAACTATCCAAAAGAATCTAATATAAATGTATTGTCGTATATTTGGGGATTTGTAAACGGTTAAACTTCCATTATGATATTTTTTTATAATTTAGTTTCTTTGAGGATTAAGATTAAATAAGTCTTCAGAAAAAATCATATGGTCACTATCAAATTTACCATTCCAATATATTCTAATTTCTTTCATACAATAATAGGTAACATTTAACAATCTTGGTTCAATTGGTTTTAAGTCCATACAATATGACGGTAAGTTTTCTCTCATCATTGCTTGAAAAATAGCATCTTGGAGTTCTTGTTCACTAAATCTTCCTCGATTAAATAATATATGAAAATGCCAGTCCGAACTTATTCCATTTTCAGCAAATGCAATAAACCGAAGATGGTGATGCTCCCAATTGTTCATCAAACTCTTTTCAAATGCTTTCATAATGTTTCTTAAATGACTAATTGAGTTATATAAATCTTTAGTCTTCTTGTTTTCTGGTAGTTGTACGGTTAAAAAATGAGTCGGTTTATATTCTTTAGCAATCCATTTATTTAATCTTTTTTTTATCGTGGAAGAATTTGTTGCTTTTTTTCCTTGAGACACAGATTTTATGATATTGTCCATTTTTTGACTGTAGGAATCAGTATTTTTATTTGGTATAGGTTCGATTGCTTTTATATCATTTTGTAGTTCATGGGTTGTTTTAGGCTTGTTTATGCTCGTGTTTTGGTTAAGATTTCCATTATTAGCACATCTGGAGATATAAAAGAGTATATTAACTATTTTCTGTATATGGTTTATTTTATTTTGCTTGAGTTTTCCATTATAAATACTCTTAAATTTATTATAAAAACCATTTAATAAAGAAGAAGTAACTAAATAATCCTTAAAAGAAATACCATATTCAACAAGAAAAGGACTCAATTTTACTTTATCAATAACAGAAATTAATCCATATCTTCTTATAATACCTAAGACATATACATAATCATCAATACATCTTGTTGCATGACTTATTGACAATTTTAACATCTTGTTTTCTGTCATTATCTCTTGCAACCATACTCTTTCATATTTGTATTTATTCATTTTTATTATCCAATT
>ERZ835051.301-NODE-301-length-57191-cov-15.352020_pt1 | contig 57191 bp, 48 predicted proteins | sample MGYA00519575_ERZ835051 | MGnify/ENA primary metagenome ERZ835051 (study PRJEB31850, sample SAMEA3708769) | human gut metagenome | biome: human gut; feature: human-associated habitat; material: faeces | place: China | collected 2014 ... | reverse complement strand
CCGAAAGCCAATGGTTGCTGCATCAGACCCAAAAACAAAACCGGGCAGCTCAAGAAGGGTTGCCCGGTTTGCTGCTTTCGTGCATAATTAATTTGCACAAAACAGATATAAAGCGGGCTGCCCGAGCAGGTCTGTTTGACGTACTCAAAAATCACGCTTTCTGCATGAGTCCGCTTCGCTTGAACCGGGAAAAACAATGTTAGGCTTTCCCCGGGGGCCGTCTACGGAAGGTATGACAGATTTTCAATTCAAAGCAGTTATCCGCATGGTGATGACAATCATCAAAGACAGCGAAAGCAAAGAAGAAATACCGAAAAAGCCGGAAGCCCTATCGAATAAAGTAAGTAAGGCAACCAGCTGCCACACGAACGGGGCGGAACTTGCCGCCGCACTTTCGTGCCTACATTGCATCATGTCTTGCCCTGCAAATCAAGAGAGGACGTGATTATTATCGGCGAGAAAAAAATGGGACGACCCACAGATAACCCGCGCACCGAGAAAATCGGCTTTCGCCTGTCAAAGCAGGAGATCGAAGATATTGAGAAGTGCGCGGCTGCTATGGGAACGCAGCGCGTGAATGCCGTAACCGAGGGCATTCGATTGCTGAAAAAAGAATTGGGCTTGGAGTAAGCCAAAGAAAAGCGGCTGTTGCTTGATGCAACAGCCGTGAACTTTATCTCCCAAACACCAACCCGAACGTTTCTTTGATGAAAAACACCTGCGGTTCGTATTTGAGCTGCTTTGGTGGAGCATAGGGGAGTCGAACCCCTGACCTCAACATTGCGAACGTTGCGCGCTACCAACTGTGCTAATGCCCCGAGCAAATTGTTCGAATCTCGAACGGATACATTATAATGCATTGCGGAACAAAAAGCAAGCGGTATTAATCATATATTTCGCTGCGGAGTCGTTCTTCCTCTTTCATAAATATTCCACATTTTTTTAACAAATGAGTGCCGAAAACGGCTGTTATTCCGCCGAGCTTTGTGATATAATACACTTATGAACTTGGGAATACTCTGAACAATACGCTTTTGCTGAACAGCTTTTGATAAGAGTTTCCTCAGTAATCGTTGATTAATTCGGAGAGCAGGCACGGCGTGTTCTCTCCTTTTAATCACTGCTTACATAAAAAAGGAGTATCAACATGAAGACCTACGAACGTTTTTTGAATTATGTAAGAATCCACACCGCAAGCTCCGAGGACAGTTCATCCGTCCCCACGACTGAAAGACAATTTGACCTTGCAAATCTTCTTGTAAAAGAGCTTCACGCAATCGGCGTTGAAAACGCAAGGGTTGATGATAAATGCTATGTTTATGCCTCCGTTGCAGCGACACCCGGCTGTGAAAGCTGCCCCGCAATCGGCTTCATTGCGCATATGGACACCGTTCCGGATTTTTCCGGCGAAAATGTTCAGCCGCGAATCATTGAAAACTATGACGGCGGCGACGTTGTTCTCGGCACAAGCGGCCGTGTGCTTTCTCCCGAAAAGCTTCCCCATTTGCCTTCCCTAAAGGGCAAAACGCTCATCGTGACCGACGGAACAACAGTTCTCGGCGGCGATGACAAAGCAGGCATTGCCGAAATCATGACCGCAATTGAACGCGTCATTTCCGAAAACCGTCCCCACGGCAAACTTTGCATCGGCTTTACCCCCGATGAAGAGGTCGGCTCCGGTGCGGACAATTTCAATGTTGCCGAATTCGGTGCAGACTTTGCGTACACCGTTGACGGCGGCGCGGAAGGCGAAATCGAATACGAAAACTTTAATGCTGCGGCCGCAAAAATCGTTGTAAACGGTTTTAATATTCATCCCGGCGATTCAAAAAACAAAATGATAAACGCACTGTTGGTTGCAATGGAGCTGAACTCCATGCTGCCGGATGAAACGCCGGCCAACACAGAAGGGTATGAGGGCTTTTTCCACCTTACGGACATGAGCGGCAATGTGGAACGTGCGGAAATGGACTATATCATTCGCGACCACAGCGAAGCAATCATGACTGCGCGTAAAGCAACTCTTGCTCACGCCGTTAAAATCCTTAACGAAAAATACGGCAGCGGTACCGTTGAATGCACCGTCCGCGACCAGTATCTCAACATGGTTGAAAAAATCCGTCCCTGTATGCACCTTATCGACAACGCAGTTGAAGCTGCAAAATCCATCGGGCTTGTGCCCAAAGTTGCACCCATCCGCGGCGGAACCGATGGAGCAAGGCTCAGCTTTATGGGGCTTCCCTGTCCGAATCTCGGCACCGGCGATTTTGCCTGCCACGGACCGTATGAACATGTGACCGTTGAAGGCATGGAAAAATGCACCGAACTCGTGCTGCTGCTTATTGACAAGTATTCAAAAGCCGCAAAATAAATCGGTGAAGCATTCGGTTTTTTCACCCGCGCAAAACGGTTTGTCCGAACTTATCTGCGCGGGTACAGGTTCTTTTTTGAAACGCTCTTTTACTGATTCAATCGAAAGGAAACTTTTGCGCTGCAAAGGTTATGGTCATAAACATGAGATTGCCGAAGAAGCTTCTTGCGCTGCTTGTTGCCGCCATGTGCGCTGTTCTTGCTGCCGGCGGCTGCAACCCTCAGAAAACACCTGATTACGGTATCAATCCCGTTGCGCTCAGCGTTAACGGGGTTGATATCACGCTGTTTGATTTCGACAGATTCTACACAACAAACCAAAAATATTACTACCTTACCCATGGTGCAGTTGACGCTCAGGAGTATTTTGAAACAGTTCTTGATGAAGTCGTCCGCTACGGTGTTGCTTTGAGCAAAGCTCAGGAGCTTAATATTCAACTGACTGCGGAAGACGAAGACGAAGTTCAAAACGAATTGCAGACGCAGTGCGACCTGACATTTGAAAAATACAGCAAGACCCTTGCGGACAGCAGCACGGCAAGCGCCGCACCGGCCTTGGATTCCAAAACGGTTGAAGCTGCATTCCGCGAAGACAAGGGATACTCCTTTGCCGAATATCGCGGATTCCTTGCACGCTTTTTACGCAACAAAAAGATTATTTCAAAGCTTTACGAGGAAATCACCGCCGATGTTGCCCCGGATGAGGAAGAAATTATTGCCTATATTCAACTTAATGTCAGCGAACAGAGTCTCGACAGCTTTTCAACTTTCGTAACTCGATATAAGAGTTTCGTGAACGAAAAAGGCGATGTTCCGTTCTTTGTTCCGGAGGATTGTTTCACCGTCGATCAGCTGCTGCTTCAATACAGTTCCGACGAAAGCGAAAGCACTGCCGAACCGGATGCTTCCGGCACGCTGCCCGCCTACACCTTCGACACAGCTTCCGTAACCGCTTCCGAAATCGATTCCATCCTTTCGGTCGGAGTTTCCTATGATGACTTTATTGACCTTATTGCACGATACGGCAACGATGAAAACATGCAGGGTGATGTTTTTCTCCGCTGGGGTTATCTGATTCATAACACTCTGTTTGAAGATTACGAAAAGCCCCTTCTCATCGGTGCTTATTATGCGCACGGCATTGAGCAACTTCCTCCCGAGCTTTCGAACAAAAATACATCCTCTCAATACTTCGAAACCACGGACGGGAAACGTATCGTAAAAATCACCGCCAAGGGCAGCATCCGCTACGTTGTTGAAAACCGCAGCCTTGCAAAGGGACCGATGCCCTACGTCGAAGGAGATGAAGTATGGAACCTCAGCTATGACGGTGCACTTGCTGCTGCAAGCGACATTGAATACGACGATCAGTTCGAAGTCTGGTTCAGCGAAGCGAACGTTACCTATTATTACGATCGTTTCAAGTCGAACTACATTTCTCCCGCCGTACCCAAGCAGAAATAACCTTTCTGCATCGGCGGTGGCTTTGCGGCTGTGTTTCATCATATTTTTGAATTTTCGGACTGCCTGTGCTGCGGTGCAGTCCGTTTTTTCGGGCAAAACGGTTCAAATGTACGTTTTTTTTGCATATGATTGGTTCTGACCCGTTGCCTTGCAGAAGCAAAAATGGTATAATGCAGGGAATGAAAAAAAATTTGATTGAAAGGTACAGGGGTATCTGCATCCAATGAAAAAAATCGATCCTGTTGTGATGAAAGAAACAATGAGAATCCTTATCGGTTCAATCGTTCTCGGTGCAATTATGAACGCCGTGTTTTTGATGCTCCGCTGTTGGAATCTCCCCGTACTGTTCGGAACTCTGCTCGGAACAGCCGGTGCGGTGCTCAACTTTTTTCTTATGGCGCAAACCGTTTCCCACAGCGTGACCCTTCAGCAGGATGAAGTAAAGCGCAAGGTTCGCTTTTCCCACTCCCTGCGCACGCTGATGCTGCTTGTGCTTATGATCCTCGGTATTGCACTGAGCTGCTTCAACACAATTGCGGCTCTCGTTCCCTACCTTTTCCCGCGGCTCATCATCGCCGCATACAGACTGACTCACCGTGAGGATTTTCAAACTGACGGCGGTTCGGACAAATAATTTTAACGGTTTTCGGTTATTGCCGATAGTTTTGCTTTAAAAGCATTGTTGAAGGAAAAATATGAACGTTTCTGCAAATGAAACCGCGCGGTGCGGTGCGTCCGCCCCCGTGCCCGAAAAAAAGCCGTCCGTAGGCTTCAAAATTGTTGATTGCATTTTGATTGCGGGAATTCTTCTGCCCCTTTTGGGCGGAATCGTTATCCGTGTTCTGACGCACCCGGTCGAAAGCGGAATCTCCATCACCGGTGCAGTGATACTTGCGGAGTTTGATTTTCCGCTGCAAAAGCTTCAGCTGACCGAGGCGCAGGTCAACTCGTGGCTCGTTATGGCGTCAATATCGGCGCTTTGCCTGTTCCTTGCGCACGGGCTGAATTCCGGCATCAGGTGCCGCCGCCACCTCATTGCAGAGTGGATAGTTGAAAAAACCGATTCCCTCGTTCACGAGAACATGGGTGATTTTTTCAGGGCATTCTCGCCTTTTGTTGCGGCAATAATGGCACTTTCGCTGTTTTCAAGCCTTCAGTCCCTGCTGGGACTGTTCCCGCCGACTTCCGATTTCAATGTTGTTTTCGGCTGGTCGCTGCTTGTTTTCATTATAATCACTCATTACAAGCTCAAGGGCGGCCTCGGATACTATCTCAAGGGCTTCACCGAACCGTTCCTGCCGTTCACGCCGCTCAACATCCTCGGTGAAGTTGCGACACCTATTTCAATGGCGTTTCGTCACTACGGTAATGTACTCTCCGGCTCGGTCGTCTCTGCGCTTATTGCAGCAGGGCTTGCGTCAGTCTCGGCAGCGGTATTCGGGAAACTCCCCGGCGTGCTCGGAAGCATTCCGTTCCTTCAGGTCGGTCTTCCCGCCGTGCTGAGCATTTATTTCGACGTGTTCAGCGGATGCCTTCAGGCGTTCATATTTGCAATGCTCACAATGCTTAACATTGCCGGAGGCTTCCCCGAAGACAAATGGCTTGAGCGTCGGGAGCGCAAAGCAAAGAGAAAACAGCGAACGACGGGAACTCAAAAAGCTTAGTCCCGCAAAAAACGAATTGTTAAACCGTCCGCGGTGAACGTTCTTTCAAAACAACGTTTCCCGTCGGTTTCAAGGATTAAAAATAACAAAAGAACCGCAGCATACAGAACGCTGCGGCAAACAGGAGGAAAGAACAAATGGAACTTGCTGTTGCAATCATGCTCGGCTGCTGCGCACTCGGTGCGGGTATCGCAATGATCGCGGGTATCGGCCCCGGTATCGGTGAGGGCAACGCCGTTGCAAAGGCTTGCGAAGCCATCGGTCGTCAGCCCGAGGCAAAAGGTGCCGTTACGTCAACAATGATCATGGGCTGCGCAATCGCCGAAACCACCGGTATTTACGCACTCGTTATCGCGATTATGCTGATTTTCGTTGCGCCTGCGCGCTTTGTTGATGTGCTTAAGGCCGCAATCGGTCAATAAAGTTTTCGGAGTGAACAAAAATGCCAACTTTGGATGTTATTTCCGTTAACATCTGGTCGATTCTGATTTCGCTCTGCAACCTTTTGATATTGTTTTTCATTATCAAAAAATTTCTTTACAAGCCCGTGCGCAAAATGCTTGCCGAAAGGCAGGCCGCAGTGGACAAGGTTTACAGCGAGGCCGATGAAGCTCTGCGCTCCGCAGAGCAGGATCGCCTGACCTATTCGCAAAAGCTTGAGCAGGCCGACTCCGAATGCGACGCGCTTTTGAAATCGGCAAAGGAGAATGCCGACAGGCGCGGCAGCGAGATAATCTCCGATGCACAATCGCAGGCGGCGGATATCATGCGGCGCGCAAATGCGGAAATCGAGCTTGAAAAGCAAAAGGCCGCCGACGGAATGCGGCGCAGAATTGCGGACATTTCCGTCGATGTTGCCGAAAAGCTGCTTGCACGCAGCGTTGACGGCAGTGAGCACAGGCGGCTCATTGATTCGGCGATAGACGAGATTGGTAACGAAGATGTCAACAATCAGTAAGGAATACGGCGGCGCACTCTTCCTTGCGGCAAAGGAAGAGGACAATGCGTCCGACGGATATTTAAAACAAGTTTTCGATGCTGTTATGCTGTGCAGTCGGCTTTTTAAAGAAAATCCGCTGTATGTCAGCTTTTTGAAAACGCCCGATATTCCGCTCAAAGACAGACTGGCTGCCGTTCACGATGCTCTGAACGGCAGAGTTCCGGAATACGTGGATAATTTTATCGAGCTGCTTACGGAACGCGGCTATATTGACCGTTTTTCCGAATGTGCGGATGAGTTTAAGCTCCTCTACTATGCCGAAAACGGCATTGCCGAGGCGGAAGTCGTTTCCGCCGTGCCGCTTACGGACGGCGAAGTGCATGCACTCCGCACAAAACTCAAAAAAATCACAGGCAAGCGCATTGAGCTGTTGTTTGAAATCGACCCTTCCGTTATCGGCGGACTTATTGTCCGCGTTGACGGGCGCGTGATTGACGCAAGCGTCAGGAAGGATTTGGACAATCTGCGTGAGCTTATGGGCAAAACAGCACATTAATCGACTCTGATTAAAGCTTTCCTTCAAAAAAGGATCCGGCCTCCGCTTTTTAAGCGGCACTGCTCGGAGTTGTTTTCACAATGAAAGGATGGTCAAGATAATGAACCTGCGGCCCGAAGAGATCAGCACATTAATTAAAGACCAAATTAAAAATTACAGAACAAAAATCGAACCTGCCGAAACAGGCACGGTAATTCTGTTCGGAGACGGCATTGCAAAAGCACACGGGCTGCGCAGCTGTGTTTCCAACGAATTGCTGGAGTTTGACGACGGCAGCATCGGTATTGCACAGAACCTTGAAGAAGAAGTTGTTTCAATCGCCGTGCTTTCCGATGAACCCGACATTCACGAGGGCACCGAAGTCCGCCGCACGGGAAGGATAGTTTCCGTTCCCGTCGGTGAAGCGCTTTTGGGCAGAGTTGTCCATGCTCTCGGCGGCCCGATAGACGGCAAGGGACCCATCAACTGCACCGAAACCCGCCCGATCGAAGCTGAAGCTCCGGGCATCATCCGCCGCAAAAGTGTTTCTGTTCCGCTGCAAACCGGCATCAAAGCTATCGACAGCATGATTCCGATCGGCAGAGGACAGCGCGAGCTTATCATCGGCGACAGGCAAACGGGCAAAACTTCCATTGCGATTGACACAATTATTAACCAGCGCGGCAAGGACGTCATATGCATCTATGTTGCGATCGGACAGAAAAACTCCCTCGTTGCACAGATAACCGAAACGCTGCAAAAAGCAGGCGCAATGGACTATACCGTCATCGTTTGCGCTTCCGCTTCCGAAAGCGCACCCGTGCAATACATTGTTCCCTATTCCGGCTGCGCAATGGCCGAGTATTTCCGCGAAAAGGGCAAGGATGTTCTCATTGTTTACGATGATTTGAGCAAACACGCCGTTGCTTACCGCGCACTTTCGCTGCTGATTCGCCGCCCGCCGGGACGTGAAGCATATCCGGGCGATGTATTCTATCTGCATTCGCGCCTGCTTGAACGTGCAGCCTGCGTTGCGCCCGAGTACGGCGGCGGTTCTATCACGGCTCTGCCCATCATCGAGACACAGGCGGGTGACGTGTCCGCATACATCCCGACAAACGTTATTTCCATCACGGACGGACAGATTTTCCTTGAAACGGAACTCTTCCATTCAGGTATTCGCCCCGCAATCAACCCCGGCATTTCGGTCAGCCGTGTCGGCGGCGCGGCTCAGCTCAAACCCATGAAAAAGGTTTCCGGCGAGCTGAAACTGCTCTATTCCCAGTATCGCGAACTTCAGGCTTTTGCTCAGTTCGGAAGCGATTTGGATGCAGACACAAAGGCAAGGCTTGCATTGGGCGAACGCATTGTTGAGGTGCTGAAGCAAAAGCGCAATTCCCCCGTCACCGTGGGCTGCCAAACGGCAATTATTTACGCTGTTACGCACGGAAAGCTCAACGATATTCCCGTTGAAAGCGTTTCCGATTACGAAGCGGCACTGTACGAACTGCTCCGAAGCGAATACTCCGACCTTTTGAACAGGTTTGATGCAGGGCAATACGAACAGGCGGATATTGACGAGCTGAATTCCGCGCTTGCGAAACTTGCCGAAAAGTTCCGCCCGTGAGCATTCCGCGGGTTCAACAGATAAACAGATAACAGAGGTTATTTACAATGAGCGCAAACATCAAGCTGCTCAAAACAAGAATAAAGAGCGTTGATTCAACACTGCACCTGACCCGCGCAATGCAGCTTGTTGCCGCAAGCAAAATCCGAAAGGCAACCGAAAAACTTGCCGCATCGCGAAGCTATCTTGATGCGTTCGGAACCGTAATGGCGCAGCTCGCATCATCAAGCGAATGCGCTTCCTCGCCCTTTCTCAAACCGCGAAGCGGCAAAAGAGCAATCCTCATCGTTATTGCGGGCGACAGAGGACTCGCCGGCGGCTATAACGCAGGCGCATTTCGCAAGGCGGCGGAAGCGTTTTCTCCGGCTGCCGGCGATGAAAGCTCCGGTGGTTACGACATAATCGAGGTTATTCCCATCGGCAGACGCGGCTTTGAACGTTGGAACACTCTGACGAAACGCAGTTACGGTGCGGAAGCTTTCACCGTGCAGGAATGCGCTGAGCTTTGCGACGACCTTTGCAAACGCTACCTTAATGATGAATTTGACAGGCTGCTTCTCGTGTCAACCGAATACATTTCGGTTATGCAATGCGAGGCGCACCTCTCCTGCCTGCTTCCTTTTGAAAGGCCGTCCGGCGGCTCCGCACGCCCCGCCGAATTCGAGCCGGACAGTGAAACCGTCCTGAACGCCGTTGTTCCGGAATATATATGTTCAATGCTGTTCGGTGCCGTTCGAGAAAGCTTTGCGTGCGAAGTTGCGGCGCGGCGTGTTGCAATGGACAGCGCAACAAAAAATGCAGGCATCATGATGGACGATTTGCAGCTTGAATACAACCGTGCGCGGCAAAGCGCGATCACGCAGGAGCTGACGGAGATCATCGCCGGTGCCGATGTGTAAACGCTTCACAACACTCTACCACTCCGTTTCCGAAAGGAGTTTATAAAATGGCAAAAAAACTTACAGGAACTGTCTCCCAGGTTATCGGCCCGGTCATTGACGTTCACTTTCCCGATGGGCGGCTGCCCGCAATAAACAATGCACTCACTGTTCCGATCGGCAATAAAACGCTGACGGTTGAAGTTGCTCAGCATATCGGCGGCAACACCGTTCGCTGCATTGCGATGGAATCCACCGACGGCCTCAAGCGCGGTGAAACCGTTACCGACACCGGAGCTGCAATCAGCGTTCCCGTCGGCAGGAAAACACTCGGAAGGATTTTTAATGTTCTCGGCGACCCCGTGGACGAAAAACCAGCCCCGAAGGACTGTGCTCATTGGGCTATTCACCGCACGCCTCCCGCATATGCGGAGCTTTCCTCTTCCACCGAAATTCTTGAAACGGGCATCAAAGTCATTGACCTGATCTGCCCGTATGCCAAAGGCGGAAAAATCGGTTTGTTCGGCGGCGCGGGCGTCGGCAAAACGGTTATCATCATGGAGCTTATCAACAACATTGCCACCCAGCACGGCGGCATCTCCGTATTTACCGGCGTCGGCGAACGTACGCGCGAGGGCAACGATCTTTATAACGAGATGAAGCAATCCGGCGTTCTTGAAAAAACCGCACTTGTTTACGGACAGATGAACGAACCGCCGGGAGCGAGAATGCGCGTCGGCCTTTCCGGCTTGACAATGGCAGAATACTTCCGCGACGAAGAGCATCAGGATGTTCTGCTTTTCATTGATAACATCTTCCGTTTTACGCAGGCGGGCAGCGAAGTTTCCGCACTCTTGGGGCGAATGCCCTCCGCTGTCGGCTATCAGCCCACGCTTGCAAATGAAATGGGCGCATTGCAGGAACGCATAACGTCAACAAAAAAGGGTTCGATAACCTCCGTTCAGGCGGTTTATGTGCCCGCGGATGACTTGACCGATCCCGCACCCGCAACCACTTTTGCGCATCTTGATGCAACAACGGTTTTGAGCAGAAGCATTGCTTCCCAAGGCATCTATCCCGCAGTTGACCCGCTTGAGTCAACGAGCCGAATCCTCTCCCGCGAAGTTGTCGGTGCTGAACACTATGCAATTGCCCGAGAAGTTCAGCGCATATTGCAGCGTTACAACGAACTTATGGACATCATTGCTATAATGGGCATGGATGAGCTTTCCGATGAAGACAAACTGACCGTTTCGCGCGCACGCAAGGTTCAGCGTTTCTTCTCTCAGCCGCTTACGGTTGCGGAGCAGTTCACCGGTTTTAAGGGCAAATATGTTCCGCTCAACGAAACGATTCGCGGTTTCCGCGAAATTATCGAAGGCAAGCATGATGACCTGCCCGAATCCGCCTTCCTCTTTGTCGGCTCGATTGATGAAGCGGTTGAAAAAGCAAAAAATCAGAACTTATAGTGTTTCGGGAACATAATTAATGTCTCCCGCACACAGCGTTTATTGCAGCAGGTGCAGTATGAAAGATTATACCCTTAAAATTTCAACCCCCGACGGTGATGCTTTCTCGGGTTCCGCCCTGAGTCTTTCCGTGCGCGGCACCGAAGGCGAGCTTGGCATACTTGCAGGCCACGCCCCGTTCGTGACGGCCGTTGTCCCCTGCCGCTGCCGGCTCATTGAAGCGGACGGAACGGAGCGCAGCTTCAGCTGCGGCGGCGGCCTGCTCTGCGTTGCACCGAGCGGCAAATCGCCCGAAGTTTCCCTGCTCTCAAGCAGGATAAGCTTCGAAAGCTGAACACGGTATTTTTTACAACACAAAAGATAAAAGCGGACAGTCCGAGGGTTTGCTCTCAAATATCGGGTTGTCCGCTGTTTTCAACTTTTTCTCGGCATTCAGTATAAAACCGATTCATTGTATAACCTTTGTTTTTATACCTCTGCGTCTTTTATCATATATCATCAACGTTGTTTCCGTGCATAAAATGTGCTCAATATATTTATATTGGAATGGCTTCGTTCCCGCAGCGTTTATGTTTTTGTTAATTGAAAACGATTTTTGTTATTTGATTATATCCTACTCTTTCGGTACGAAAATATGTATTGTCCAAAGCGCAACACAACATCTTGGGTTTGACTCGATGCTGAGGTCAAAATATAGTGTTCAAACGTCGCCCAAAACCCTTGCAGCTTCCGCTGCGCTATGCTATAATAAAAACAGACGATAGAATCATTCTCGAATTTATTCTGTTTTCGGAGGTAAAACACTATGTATAGAGTCATCAAAAGGGACAACAGCATCGTTGATTTCAACCTTTCAAAAATCAAGGACGCAATGAGCCTCGCATTCCAATCCCGGCAAAAACCTTGTCATCCCGATGTTTTGGATCTGCTCGCGCTGAAGGTTACAGCCGATTTTTCAGCCAAAGTTAAGGATGAACTTGTGAATGTCGAAGACATTCAGGACAGTGTTGAGTCCGTTCTCATTCAAGCCGGCTATGCAGATGTCGCAAAGGCATATATTCTCTATCGACGCCAACGCGAAAAGCTGCGCAACATGAAAAACACTTTCCTCGACTATCGTGACACGGTTAACAAATACCTGAACGTCACCGATTGGCGCGTCAAGGAGAATTCAACCGTCACCTATTCCGTGGGCGGGCTTATTCTTTCCAACAGCGGCGCAATAACTGCCAACTATTGGCTCAGTGAAGTTTACGACGACGAAATTGCGAACGCTCACCGCACCTGCGAATTCCATCTGCATGATCTTTCAATGCTGACGGGTTATTGCGCGGGTTGGTCGCTGCGCCAGCTTATCGAAGAGGGTCTTTCCGGTGTCGCGGGCAAAATAACGTCCTCCCCTGCAAAGCATCTTTCAACGCTCTGCAACCAAATGGTCAATTTTCTCGGTATCATGCAGAACGAATGGGCGGGCGCACAGGCGTTCAGTTCATTCGACACATACCTTGCACCGTTTGTCCGCACGGATAATCTGACCTATGAACAGGTCAAAAAGTGCATCGAAAGCTTTATTTACGGTGTGAACACCCCTTCCCGTTGGGGCACTCAGGCACCGTTCTCCAATATCACCCTTGATTGGACCGTTCCGGATGATCTGCGCGACCGTCCTGCAATCGTCGGCGGCAAACCCATGGATTTTACCTACGGTGACTGCAAAAAAGAAATGGACATGGTCAACAAGGCCTTCATCGAAATCATGATAGACGGCGATGCGCACGGCAGGGGCTTCCAATACCCGATTCCGACCTATTCCATCACTAAGGATTTCGATTGGTCCCCCACCGAAAACAACCGGCTTTTGTTCGAAATGACGGCAAAATACGGCACACCGTATTTCTCCAACTATGTCAACAGCGACATGAAGCCCAGCGATATCCGCTCCATGTGCTGCCGTCTGCGCCTTGATCTGCGCGAGCTGCGCAAAAAGAGCGGCGGATTTTTCGGAAGCGGTGAAAGCACCGGCAGCGTCGGCGTTGTTACGCTGAACATGCCGCGTCTTGCCTACCTTTCCGCAAACGAGCAGGAGTTCTATCAGAGGCTTGACAAGCTTATGGATATTGCCGCACGTTCGCTGCATGTAAAGCGTACCGTTATCGGCAGACTGCTTGACGAAGGACTCTATCCCTATACAAAACGCTATCTCGGTTCGTTCAACAACCATTTTTCCACCATCGGACTTGTCGGCATGAACGAGGCTTGCCTTAACGCAAGCTGGCTGCGCGAGGACCTGTCGCACAGAGAGGCGCAGGAATTCACAAAGGCGGTTTTGAACCATATGCGCGGCAGGCTTTCCGACTATCAGGAACAGTACGACGGGGAATTGTTCAACCTTGAGGCAACTCCGGCGGAGTCCACCGTGTATCGCTTTGCAAAATACGACGCAAAGAACTTCCCCGGCATAATCACCGCCGGAAAAGAGGGTGAAACGCCTTATTACACCAACAGCTCACATCTTCCCGTCAGCTATACGGAAGATATTTTCTCTGCACTGGATATTCAGGATGAGCTGCAAACGCTCTATACCTCCGGCACGGTGTTCCACACCTTCCTCGGTGAAAAACTGCCCGATTGGCAGAGTGCGGCGACCCTTGTTCGCAAAATTGCGGAGAATTATAAGCTGCCCTACTATACCATCTCCCCCACCTACTCGGTTTGCCGCACGCACGGCTATCTTGCAGGCGAGCAGCACACATGCCCGCATTGCGGAAGCAAAACCGAGGTTTACAGCCGAATCACCGGTTACTACCGCCCGGTGCAGAATTGGAACGACGGCAAAGTTCAGGAGTTTAAGGACAGGAAGGTGTACAGCATACTGGACTACCGCGAGCATAAGCAGCGCGAAGCCGAAGCTGCCGCCGCTGGGAAACGCGAAGATTTCGAAGTTTTCGGCAGCGCATCCCCTGATGTCGCGGCTGCATATACGCTTTTCACAACAAAAACCTGCCCGAACTGCAAAGCGGCAAAGGCGATTCTTGACCGAGCCGGAATCAAATACGATGTTGTCGATGCGGAAGACGAGCCCGAGCTTGCTCTGCGCTACGGCGTGATGCAGGTTCCCGCATTGGTTGTTGTCAGTTTCGGCGAAAACGGCTCCGGCAACGCCGAAAAGCTGTCCGGCGTCGGCCCTATCAACGGCTTTGTGCGCAGCATGGGCTGTGAACAGACGGCGAACTGAGTGTCCTGCTCACAAATTTCCGGTAATGAAATAACAAGTACGATCTGCCGCCGGGCAAAGTGATTGCCTTCACCCGCCGCATAAAAATGCAGCTTGTGTTTGTCACTCGGTCCGTGCGGCATTGTATTATTATATTGCTGCCTGTTTTTACTTTATTGTCCAACGGAGTGTTTATTTTATGGAACTTTTCGACACACATGCCCACCTTTCGGATGAAGCCTTTGACGAGGACAGGCATTCGCTGATTCCTAAGCTTTTCGAAAGCGGCGTCACACGCATTATCGATGTTGCCTGCGATGTTCGCACCGCTGACCGAACGATTGAACTCATCGATCGCTATCCCTTCATTTACGGAACCGTCGGAATGCATCCGCACGATGTTTCCGCAATGGATAATGCGATGATGGACAGAATTTCAGATATTTTGCAGCACAAAAAAATACTTGCTCTCGGTGAAATCGGGTTGGATTATCACTATGACCTTTCCCCGCGCGATTGTCAGAGAAAATGGTTTGCGGAACAGCTTGAGCTTGCAAAGCAGCTCGGTTATCCCGTTGTGCTCCATATTCGCGAAGCATTCGGGGACTGCATGGACATTCTTCACGCACACCGTGACGGACTGCGCGGAGTTATGCATTGCTATTCCGGAAGCGTTGAAACGGCATTTGAATGCCTTGACTTAGGACTGAAATTCAGTTTCGGCGGAGCCGTAACTTTTAAAAACGCAAAAAAACCCGTTGAAGTTGTTCAAAAGCTGCCGCTCGACAGCATCATGCTGGAAACGGACTGCCCCTACATGACCCCCGTGCCGCACCGCGGCGAACGCAACCACCCCGGGTTTATGCACCTTACGGCAGAAAAAATTGCGGAAGTTCGCGGCATTTCCGCAGAGGAAGTCTGCTCCGCAACTTATAAAACTGCCAATAGCTTTTTCGGCATTGAATAATGAAATGAATAAATGCCCGCAGCACTTCCGTATTCACGGCAAATGCTGCGGGCTTGTCAATGCTTTATTTTACAATTAATTCAAACTTTTCGGTTTTCAAACCGCTTAAGCTCGGCGGTCATTCCTCATTCGCGTTCGAGTTTTGTTTTGCTATTTCCATGATTTCGGGATATTTTCGGGTTATATAGGCATAGCCCGCTTCGCTGTGCGGAAGGCCGCATGCAGAGCAGTCCTTCACGCCGCCCGCAATGAATTTGAAATTCCCGCCGCATTTATCGCCCAATGCATACAGCGGACAATAGCAGAAAAGGCAGTTGAAAAAACCGTTTTCAGGCAGTTTGTGGCAGGGGAAATACTCGCACCTGCTGTTTTGAAAATATGCAAAATACGGCTGACCGTAATTTTCTCGCTGCTCCGTTTCCGAACCGCTCGTGCTCATATCATTCACATTTTTTGTTTCATCCATGTTCAAAATAGCTCCTTATTAATAGAATCCGATATTCTGCAATGCGTTCCGTTTCAGCTTTCCGCAGCTTTTTCTGCACTCTGCATACTGTCAATGTATTCGCAGGCCGCAATCGCCGCAACACCGCCGTCCGCACCCGCTGTCACAAGCTGTCTTACGGATTTTGTTCTGCAATCCCCTGCTGCAAAAATCTCCGGTCTGGAAGTCTTGCAGTCCTCGCCCGAACGGATAAAACCGCTCTCATCAAGCTTCACAAGCTCCGCAAACACACCGTTGTTCGGCGCAAACCCAACGGCAATGAATGCGCCGCTGACTGAAAGCTCCCTTTCCTCGCCCGTTTCGCGATTTTTAACAACGATTCCGGAAAGCTTGCCTTCCCCGATGAAGCGCGCAACGGTGCTGTTCAGAACCGGCTCAATGTTTGCGCAGGCAGCAAGTCCGTCCGCAACATGTTTTTCGGCACGAAATTCGCTGCGGCGGTGAATCAGATAAACCTTGCTGCAAATCTTTGAAAGATATATCGCATCCTGAACGGCTGTGTTTCCTCCGCCGATGACCGCAACGGCTTTATCCTTAAAAAACGCACCGTCGCAAACTGCGCAAAATGATATTCCGCTGCCGATAAATTTCTGTTCGCCCTCCGCGCCGGGCAATCTGTGTTTAAGTCCGGTGGCAATTATAAGCGTTCGTCCCGTAAATTCCTGATAATCGGTTCGAACCGTCACTGTTTTGTCCGCGTTTTCGCTGACAGCAACAACGGCACCGACTTCAACATCCGCACCGAGATTCATGACCTGTTCAACAAGCACTTCAACAAGCTCATTGCCGCTCATCGGGCGTGTGAACGGGTAGTTTTCAACATGCGGGGAGAGCGTTATCTGTCCGCCGAATGCTTCTTTTTCAATAAGAAGCACGGATTTTCCTGCGCGACGCGCATAAACTGCGGCTGTCAACCCGGCAGGTCCCGCGCCTGCAATTATAATGTCATAAATTTTTTGCTGCATTGGAAATCCCTCCGTTACATCAGTTTCTTCAGCGGTTCAAGTTCCAGTTTGTCGAAAGCTCTAAGCGCATTGTAAAGCTCCGCCGCAATAAGACGCATTCCTCCCACGGAATTGCTTTCGATATTGCAGGGCATGAGCGGATCGTGCAGGCTGCGGCGAACAAGGAACCAGCCGTTTCCGTGCGTTTCGTCCGCATTCACGCGGACTCCCTCGTAATTCGGCTGAACAATTTCAAATCCGGGAAGGTTTGAAAAATGCTTTTCTACAGTTTCCAATACGGCGGCGGTGTAATCCGCCGTGTCGTCAAGCAGCACATTGAGCCGCGCTTCCGCGCTTTCGCAGGGTTCTTTAAGGTTTGCAATAAGTTCGTTCAAAGTCTTGCCTTCGCGCCGCGCTTCAACAAGCGCGACAAGCAACTTTACAATTATGTATGCACCGTCATCAAGAAAATAGTTTTCGCGCAATGCACCGTGGCCGCTGGTCTCCATAGCGAATATCGCATTCGCGAATATCGCATCAGCGAGTATCGCATTCGCAAATTCGGCATCAGTTTCTTCCTTCGCTTTTTTTGCCGCTTCTTCCAAGGCAAGCAGGCGTTTCGCTTCGTTTATAACGTTGCGATAGCCGCGTTTGAACCTGTGGTGACGGCAGCCGAGGGAGTTGATGAAATCCGTGAGTCCGGTTGATGTAATCGAATCCGTAACAACTGTTATCGGGCCGTACTGACGAACGAGAATCGCCGTCATAAGCGCAATCAGCCTGTTTCTGTCAAGCGCAATAACGCCGCCGTCGGAAGGGAGGACCGCGCCCGCTCTGTCAACATCGGTGTCGAAAATAATGCCGAAATCCGCACCCGTTTCCGTAACGGCATCACATATGCTGCGCATTGCATCGGCATTTTCGGGATTGGGCTGATGATTCGGGAACCTTCCGTCCGGTTCAAGGAATCTGCTGCCCGTGATATCCGCACCCAACGGTTCAAGCAGCCGTTCGGCAAAGAACCCCCCCGCACCGTTGCCGGCATCAACAACGATTTTAAGGCCGCTGAAAGGTTTTTCATCTTTTGCACAGCCGAGGGCGGAAAGGATTTTTTCTTTAAGTCCGTTTACATAGGGCGTCATAACGTCAACCTTTCCGCATTGGCCGCGCTGCGCGGCAATCGGAAATGCGGCTTCTTCGGCGGACGCAAGAATTGCCGTAATATCGGCCTTTTCAAGCCCGCCCGCAATTGCGGTGAAAAATTTCATGCCGTTGCGTTCCATCGGCAAATGACTTGCCGTGACCATTATTCCGGCATCAAAATGCAGTTCGTTCACGCAGCACATAAACATTGCCGGAGTGCTTGCAAGGCCGCCGTCATAAGCATTTGCCCCGACGGAAGCAATGCCGTCCGCAAGCCAGACAGTGAGCTGTTCACCGCTCAGTCTTGAATCCCTGCCTATTGCAATACGCAGTTCGGAAGCGGGCTTATTTGCCCTGTCCGCAGCAAAAAGCGCAAATGCCGCGCCGATGCGCACAACGCTGTTCTGCGTTAAATTCACGGGCTTTCCGCCCTCGGTTTCAATCGCAACTCCGCGAATATCGCTTCCATTCTGAAGTTTTTTAAAGTCAGTCATGCCATTCCTCACATTTCATTCGGGCTGTTTTCTTGCGGTACAACAAACAGGGCAGCCGCAAAACCGCCCGTTTGCAAATTACAAAAATCAAATCAATCTTATCAGGCTTCGAAATAGTCGCCCCTGCGGTAATCATACAGCGCATTCACAAAGCCCTTGTCGATATTGTCAAGCACCTTGCCCGTGCCGATTGCAACGCAGGAAATGGGATCCTCCGCAACATAGCAGGGAACCTTCGTGTGTTCGGCAACGAATTTATCCATGCCGTAAAGCAGTGCGCCGCCGCCCGTGAGGCAAATGCCGTTTTCCGCAATGTCGCTTGCAAGCTCCGGCGGAGTTTTTTCAAAAAGATTTCGAACCGTTTCAAGGATATTCTGAAGAGGTTCTTCAAGCGCATCGATCATTTCGTTTGAGCCAATTGTTATCGCCTGCGGCAGACCGGAAATCAGGTTGCGGCCTTTAACGTCGATGAATACCTGTTCCTTGCGCGGATAAGCCGAGCCGATGCGAATTTTCATCTCCTCTGCGGTGCGCTCACCGATAAGAAGGTTGTGCTTTTTGCGCATATAACGAACGATGGATTCATCAAACCTGTCGCCCGCAACTTTTATTGATTCGCTGAGAACCGAACCGCCGAGAGAGATTATCGCAACGTCGGTTGTTCCGCCGCCGATATCAACGACCATGTTGCCGCGCGGCTGGGAAATGTCTATCCCTGCACCGATTGCGGCGGCGATGGGTTCTTCAATAAGGTAGGTGTGGCGCGCGCCCGCCTCCTCGGTCGCCTCGATTACGGAACGCTTTTCGACTTCCGTAACGCCGGACGGAACGCACACAACCACGCGGGGCTTAAAGAAAATGCGTGTGCCGACAACCTTTTTGAGGAAGTGGCGCAGCAGTCTTTCCGTAATGTCGAAATTGGAAATAACGCCGTCGCGAAGCGGACGTATCGCAACGATATTGCCCGGAGTCCTTCCGAGCATACGGCGCGCTTCCTCGCCGACAGCATAAATCTTGCCCGTTATTTTTTCAACCGCAACAACGGAGGGTTCACGCAGCACGATACCCTTGTTTTTTACATATACCAATACGCTGGAGGTACCGAGATCGATACCGACATCGTTGAATTCAAACATACCCATTATTTTTAACTCCTAACAAAACCCGAAGTCGGGGGAAGTTCATTGTAGTTACAGCTCTTCAGGGAGTTCCCGTGCTCATACATCATTGCAAAACAGCCGAATGAAGTTTGAGCGCAAAAATACCCATATGCTATTATTTTAACATTAATCAACGTTCCAATACAATAGTGAATGCGGCTTTTTTTTAAAAAAATTTAAACATTTTTCGATATAATCGGTAAGTATTGCAAATTCGGCGAATATGCTTTTGCAAGGGGTGCAAATCCTGCTTTCGATTTCGTCTCCCCCCTGTTCTAAACAGCTTGGAAAGGATGCTCATAATGATTTTCACCTTCAGACCTTGCAACAGGCGTGCACATTACAGAAAGCGCAGAGTTCCGCGCTTTGTCGCGTCGCTGCTGCTCTCACTGCTCTGCATAACCGCCGTTGTGGTGCTGCTGCTGCTTGCCCCGCAATGGGTGTTGATACTGATAATTGCCGTGCTGATGTTCTGCATCTGTTTTATCTCACGCTGAACTTCGGCTGCATTTTTAAAGCCCTGTACCGAATATTCGGCAGTCGGCGGAACACGAAAACCCAACCGTTGATGCCGAACAATCAACAAGCGGCTCGCAGCTGTTCCCCCGTTTCAAAGTCAAAAAAGAGCGGAAACACGGCTTCCGCCGCGCCTCCGCTCTGCCCGTTCTGCCGAGCCGAAAAACCAACCCGGCAGAATGTATTCGTTTCAGATCATCCGGAGCGTTCCGAATAACCTGTTTTTCCGATAAAAGTCGGAATTTACTTTGCTTCCTGAAGCATGTTCAGAAATGCTGCTTTGGGTGCAACTCCCATCTGTCTCTGAACCGCCTCGCCGTTCCTGAACAGGATTACCGTCGGAATGCTTGCAATACCGAAACGCTTTGCAAGTTCCGGCTGTTCGTCAACATTAACCTTGCCGACGCGATAGCTTCCGTCGCTTTCGTTCGCAAGCTGCTGAATAACGCCCGAAAGCATCCTGCACGGGCCGCACCATGCAGCCCAGAAGTCAACGAGTATCGGAGTCGATTTGCCGATCTCGGCATCAAAGTTATCAAGAGTGAGTTCAAGTTCCATTGCAAAAAGCTCCTTTCGATTTATAAAGTTCTCTGTTTGCAGGCTCTTGATTCATGGTTGGCTGCAATTCGGCAAACAAATTTAACAGGCGGCACAAATCAATACCTGCTGTTATCACTTCAGCCGTCCGTGCGCCGCACAGAAACGGCATCCGCATTCAACGTCATGGGCAGCGGACTTCGGCAGCAATTGACAGCGCATTTATCGATTCCAAACGAAATCGTGCGCTTTTTCTTCGCCGCGCAGCACGCGCAGGCCGCCCGCCGCAAGCGCTTCCATTTCGAATTCGCCCGCCATGACTTCCATCGGAGCGATCCACTCAACGTGGGGGCGAATCATATCCATCAGCATCCTGCTGTTTGCAAGCCCGCCGGTGATAACGATCCTGTCAACCTTGCCGCAAACAACGCTTGCAAGGTCCGCAATGCCCTTCGCGTGGCTGCGTGCCATTGCATCGTAAACAAGGCGTGCGTGTTCGTCGCCCGATTCGATCATGCGCTCAACCTCGATTGCATCGCTTGTTCCGAGAAGAGCCGACAGACCGGACTTTCCGCGTATATAGCGGCTCATCTCAGCCTTTGTGTATTTACCGCTGTAGCAAAGCATTGCAAGCTCCATCGCCTGAATTTTGCCGCAGCGTTCGGGTGCAAACCCGGCATCGTCATCGCTGTAGCAATCGATGCATCGTCCGTTATGAACGAGCCATGTGGAGCAGCCGCCGCCGATATGGTCAACAATTATCGTGCAGTCTTCGAGTTTTTTGCCGAGAATCTCTTCGGCGCATTTTCTCGCCATTGCGCGGCTGTTGAGCACATGCCCGCGGCTTGCCTTTGAAATTTCGGGCATACCGGTGATTCTTGCAACATCTTCAAGCTCATCCACGGCAACGGGGTCATAGACCATTGCGGGAATGCCGAGGGGACGTGCAATTGCATCCGCAAGCACACAGGCAAGGTTTGAAATATGAACGTTTACCTTCGCTGCATAGAAATAGTCGATCATATCCTTGTTGACATTGAATGCACCGGAAGGTACGGGAGGCAGCAGACCGCCGCGCGCCATAACGCAGGTGAGGGTGGACTTGTCGATTCCCGCAGTCTCAAGAGCGGCATTGATGTGCTCCATGCGGTAATCAAACTGATCCATGACCCACGAAAACGCTTTAACTTCATCCAGCGGGTGACGTATCGTTTGAGCCATGATCTGTTTATCGTCGTCAAAAACCGCGATTTTCGTTGAAGTTGAACCGGGGTTGATAACGAGGATTCTTTCAGTTTTTTTGTTCTCCATAGATGTTTCCGTAATTTAAGCGATTACCGAGTCTCAGCCGACAAACCCCGCGCCCATTGCGAGGGAGTAATACTTCTCTTCCGCACTGGAACCACGGCTGGTGAGCACGATGGGAACCTTGCAGCCCATAACGATGCCGGCCATTCTGCCGCCGCAGGTATAGGTCAGGCACTTGCCGAGAACGTTGCCGACAACAATTTCGGGAACGAGAAGAATGTCGAAATCGCCGCAGCAGGGGCAGGCGGTGTAGCCCTTTACGGCGGAAAGCTCGGGAACCATTGCAAGGTCGTAGCTGATGGGACCTTCAACATAGCATTCGCCGAGTTCGCCCGCAAGGCTCATGCGCTTAAGCTCTGCACCGTCAACGGTTTCCTGCATTTTGGGGTTGATGGTTTCGATTGCGCAGAGCGCAGCAACATTGGGCTTCTCAACGCCGATTTTATGGAAGAACCGAACGGCGTTCTTAACGATGCCGACTTTCTTTTCAAGGTCGGGATAGGTGCACATGCCTCCGTCGGTAACGCCGAGGAGCTTGTGGTAACCGGGAACTTCAAACAGCATGACGTGGCTCATGAGTGAACCGGTGCGCAGATCCGCATCGGGCGAAAGGACGCCCTTGAGCAGATTGCCTGTCATTATTTTGCCCTTCATGAGGAAATCAGCCTTGCCCGCATGAATGAGCTTTGCGGCGCATACGCTGGGGTGCATACCCTCGGGTACAACTTCGATTGCGAAATCATCGGGATTCTTTCCGAGAGAAACGAGAAGAGCCTTCAGCTCGTCAAGCTTGTCCGCTTCAACAACGAGTACGGCGTCCACAAGATCGCTTGCGTGAATAACGGCTTCAAGTGCGTGTGCATCGTTTGCGCAAACGAGTGCAACTGTTGATTTTTTGCCGGATTTAACCTTGGCAACGAGTTCATCAAAAGTTTTAACGGTCATATTATGCCTCCGTTTTTTTGTTTGGTTCATGCCGAATTGCATCGGCAATGCTTTTCAGGTTTATTTTACTATCTTTTTGATAAAAGCGCAACATACAGGCGGCGCATTTTGCGGATATATCCGAACTTGCGCCGCCCATGCGGTTCGTTATGGGTTTTATGCCCGGGTTTCTTTCGGAACCAAACAGCGGATTTTTATATTTTCCTTCCCGTAGCAGCGGCAAAACTGTCATTTTCCCACGTTCTCATTCTGTATACGCTCCCCTGCGGATTATTTCCCGAACGGCAGCGAAATGAAAACCTCAAACTCCCCGTTCTGAACATTCGGGAGGAACTCTCCGCCGTTTTCTCGGCAGATTCGCTTCATGTTGCCCATTCCGTAGCCATGGCTTCCGGCAGCGCGCCTTGCGCTCTGTATAAATGCCATTTCAACGGTCTGCTTCGCCTCACAGGGGTTTCGCACGGTAATTTCAAGCGCACACTCCGTCTGTCGAATCCGAACGAAGATCTTTTTGGGTTCCCCGTCCAAAAGCCTTTGAGTGCCCTCAATCGCGTTGTCGAGTGCGTTTGCAAGCAGTGCGCAAAGCTCCGCATCGGATATTGCAATCGAATCCGCGTTGAGCTTTTCGGTTTCATAGTCCGACTCAATGCCCGCTTTCTTCATGGCATCGATTTTCGCCCACATGATTTCGTCAATAACACTAACGCCGGAAAGCGGGATTTCAACACGATTCTGTTTCATTATATGTGTGATTTTTTCTATAAATTCTTTAATTTCATCCCGTTTTCCTTCGGCATTCAGCTTCCGCAGTCTGCGGATGTTTGCACGCATATTCTGCTCAATGCGGTGAACATCCTCCGCATGGCCGGCCTTCTGAACACCCAGCTGCAATTCAAACTGTGCCTTCCTTGCCTCTTCTTCATTGTCCGCCATTTGTTTTTGTGCAACGGAAATATTCGAAAGGAGGCGGAACTGAAAGCCGATGCTCAGTATCGTAAGCAGCGCGAACGGTATCAGCAATGCCGAAACCGTGCTCACGAGAGGAACGATTTTGAATGCGATCAACAGGAACAGTATCATCAGCACCGCAGACAAAATCGGCAGAAGAGAAAGCTTCAGTTTCTGAACACCCGTGATGCTTCCGAACCACATGTTCGGAACGCGGCGCATTGCAAGCCCCGCTGCAACAACCGGCATGGAAATGAACACGGAAACAACATGCTGAACCAAACCGTGAGCATGGAGATACTCCGACGGATTCAAGCCCGCTGCAATAAATGCACGGGACATGATAAACTCTCCGCCCAGCATGATAACAGGGTAACTGACCGCCATGAGCAGCTTCTTAAGGAAGCTGCCTTCATACAGCAGTTCAAACAGAACAATGCAGCAGACAACTTTACCGCATATTACGGAAAACTTCCCGACTTCGTTCAGACCCGACGGAAGCAGCGCAAACCCGCACAGCATCAGCGTGAATGCAAGCCATTGAACCGTAAAGATTTTCGGCTTGCGTCCCGTTTTGAAAACATCTCTGCGGCTCAGCAAAGAGGTTGCGTAATAGTCAACCGTCCATGCAACAACTGCGTTTAAAAGACAGGAAACGATAATCCTGAGCACTGTTGAAAGGTTCATACATTTTCCTCCGTTTTGGTGCTGTCGGTGTTATTGCCGGCATTCTCGGACTTTTTGCCGGTGTCGGAACCGATATATGACGAAAATCTTTCAATCGGAATGCATACTGTTCGTCCGTATTCCGCAATGCTGCTGTCCGTTTCGACCTTAATCTTCGACTCAATGTCATTGAGCATTGCATCGATTCGCTCGCCGTCGCCCTGTTCGTTCAGTATATGTATCATCAGCAGCAGGTTTTTCATGTCGTGTTCAAGTCGACGCACGTCTTCGCCGTGACGTACCGTTTCCTGCACTTTTTCAAGTTCGAACTGCGCTTCCTGCGCGGATGCCGCTGCTGCTCTTGAATGCTGCTGCGTTTTCAGCATCTCCGAAAAAATATCCAATTGGAACGTGATTCCGACCGCAAGCGATGCAATGAGCACAAGCGAAGCACAGCCGACCGGCAATCCCGGCGAAATGAAACTGTATTCAAGCATGCAGAAAACGATCACTGCCGCGCCGGCAGCTATCGGCAGCGCAGAAAGCTTTTGCAGCTGTTTTGATGAAAGGCTTTTCGTCGGGAATTCTCTTATTCTGTGCGCAACAAAGCCCACGATAAACACAAGCATCGACGAAAGCAGATCACACATCAGAACCCAAAAGCTGAACTTGACATATAAGCGTTCAATCGGAATTCCGAGTGCGTAAATTGCATTCAGACTCAGGAACTCGCCTATGAACAGCGTGAAAAAATGAGCAGCACCCATCAGAACGCGCAGAGCGAACTTTCCTTTATACATGAATATGACAATCGCAAACTGCATAACAAGCTTATACACGGTTGTGTATGCCGTGTTCTCGTGCGACAAAAACAGGAATGTTGTCACAAGAGTCAGTATGTATGCCAGCCGTTGAAAATTAAAGAACGGAATCTTTCTTTTCGGGACAAATCGTCGTCCAAGCACGGATGTCATCATATAATCCGCACCGAATGCATATATGACCACCAGCAGAAGCTCGCAGATTTTATAAAACGTTACCGAACTCATAGATTTCCGCCCCCGTTCTTCGCCCTGTTGTCTGCAATCACGGCCTGCTCCGCATATTTGCGGGATACGGGCAGTTCCATTTCGTTGTTTGCAGCAAATTCTCCGTTTCCGCGGTGAACATCCTCCGCACACGAATCCGCAGAACCGATGCAAGTCCGAAATTTCTCAATCGGAATGCATGCGCCATGTTCCTTTTCTTGAATGCCGCCGTCCGCTTCGGCCTTTATTTCTGTTTCAATTCTGTCGATCACTGCATCTATACGTCCACTGTCGCCCCGCTCGTTAAGCATATGGACAAGCAGCAGATTCTTCATATCGTGCTCAAGTCGTTGTACGGCTTCACCGTGGCTTACCGCTGCCCTCACCTTCTTAAGTTCAAGCTGCGCTCGCTGCGCATCCGCCACAGCATCAGCCGCATACTGCTGCGTTTTCAGCATTTTCGAAAAAACATCCAACTGCAGCATTATTCCTGCTGCCAGCGCAGAAATCAGCGTAAGCGAAATGCAGCCGACTTCCGGACCGGGCGAAATGAATCCGTACTGAAGCAGACAGAAAAAAACCACCGCAAAGCAGACGGTAATCGGCAGCGCGGATACTTCTCTGAACTGTGTCTCGCAGGAAGCCTCGGTCGGGAACTTGCCGATCCTGCGTACAGCAAAGCCGACAGCAAAAACGCAGAACGAAGAGAGCAATTCGCTCATGAGCATACCCAGATAAAAGTTGTTTTCGAAAAAGCCGTTATACAGTAATCCGAACGCGCCCAAAATGTTTATGCTCAGAAACTCTCCGGTAAACATTGTGAATATATGGATGGCATACATCAGCAATCGCAGCGTAACCCTTCCCTTGTACATGAATATGACTGCCACAAGATATGCCGCCAGCTTGATAATCGATACATATACAGTGTTTTCATGCGTAACAAACGGCAGCCTTGCACATAAAACGACAGCATAACCCAACACTTGGGGGGTAAAGCCGCAATTCCTTTTTTTATTCACAAACCTGCGCTCAAGCACCGAGGCCATCATGTAGTCCGCAAAGAAAGCCTTCAGCACCGACACCGGAACGCAGCATAGCTTAAAAAACACTGTCGGACTCATAGCCTTCCGTCCCCGTTCTTTGCCCTGTTGTATGCAGTCACGGCCTGCACCGCATAGCTGCGGGATACGGGCAGCCTCGTTCCGGTGCTCATACTGAACTCCTTGCTGACTACGTTATATGCCTTTATATGGTGCGGATTCACAAGAATGCTCCTGTAGCAGCGCACAAATCCGCTGCTCTTAAGTTTTTCTTCATATTCGGAAATCGTGCCCGTGGTGTTAATCTCGTCTTTTCTGCCTTCGATTGACATCTCGATTTTGATGCTGCGTCCGCGGACTTCGATATAAGTAACATCATTGACCGCAATTCTGCGTTCCTCGCTTGCTTTTCCGACATAAATGTAACGCCTGCAATCGGAATAAAAATCGATATAGAGGCGCAGAAGTCTTGTTACCTCTTCAATCGTTGCCGGTTTGTCAACATAGCCTATCGGCCTGTATTGAAATGCATCGTTCCTCGCTTCGCCGTATGAAGTAACAATTGCGATTTCAGTGTTCAGTCTCATTCTGCGAATCTCTTGCGCAACACCGAACCCGCTTTCCTCATTCATGAGAAGATCCAAAAAAGCAAGATCGAACCGCTTTGTTTTTAAAGCGTCAATCATCATCAACGGGTTCGTAAATACAGTTATCTCATATGAAAGCTCTCTTTCGTCCATCGAATTCTCGCCGTACAGAATTTCCTTCATTCCGGCGTCGACAAGAGCATGAAGTGCCTCCGCAAAGACAGCTTCATCGTCGCAAATTGCAATACTTATCATTTTCGAATTTCCCCAATCCTTTTCGGAAGCTCCGCTCAATGCCTTTTGCACGAAAAAACATTTACCCAAAGTCTTTCCCCGCAAAACCTGTCTGTTCAGAGCATTCCTGTGTATATCGCCTTGTGTCTATTATAGCATATTACTTCTGATTGCGGAAGTATCGGCGTTTTTCTTCCTAAAATGCGAAACCTCCGCATTTTGTTTAATTCAGTTTCCGGCAATCTTGTCAAAAATTAGCTGACCATTGTACACTTTAAGAATTATTCGCTTTAGTTTTTTATCACCCGAACACAATTCGGGAAAAGCGCAAACCAAATTCCGTTCAGTAAGTATATTATCTATTTTTCGGTGTGCTTGCAACGGCCACCGCATTATGTTATTATTGCGGTAAAACCCGGCTGAAAGCTTCGGCCGCAGCTAAGGAGGCCACCCATGCAGCAAAAAAACAATTCGCGTCGCATTCGCATTTGCGCTGTCTGCTTTGCACTGCTGATTATGCTTATTGCGGCAGCAACATATTATTTTGCATGCCGCGGAACAGAATACCGCATACTCGACGATGCGGAGATTCAGCAAATGTCGGCACGCAGCGAGTATTCAACGGAAGCTCAGCGCACCCTTGCGGAATCCGCGCTTATGCTTGTCGGAAAAGTCAACTATTTTTGGGGCGGCAAAAGTTACACCGTCGGTTGGGATGACCGTTGGGGTAAACCTGCCGAAGTCACAAGCCCCGGCCATTCCACAAGCGGAACAACCATTCCTTACGGACTGGACTGCTCCGGATTTGTGCTTTGGTGTTATATTCAATTGGGCGCGGACAAAACCGAAACGATTGAAAAAATCGGCGTCGGCACATGGAATCAGTGGGATAAATCCGCTGAAATTAAAAAAAGCGATGTTCGGACAGGCGATCTTGCGTTCATCAACAAATACCCCGGAAGCGACGGAAACCATGTCGGAATCTGTGTCGGCTTTCTGAAAAACGGTGAACCGCTTATTGCGCATTGCTCCGCAACGCAGAACAAAGTCGTTGTTTCCACATGCGGCAGCGAATTCAAATACTTCCGCAGGCCGTGTTCGGTGTTGACTGCGAATTGAACGGAACTTTTCAAAATTCGGCAGCATGCCGATTGAGCATACGCGCTCTTTCGGCAGATTAATAATTAAGGAGGCGTTTACCGCCATGAAAAAAACTTCATTGTCAAGCTATCGCAATCACGCGCTGTTCGCTCTGCTTGCGCTGTTGTTTGCGGCATGTGTTTTCTGCCTCGGCTGCAATTCCGGCAGTGACTCGCAGCAAACACCCGCACCCGCATCGGCAGCACCCGCCCCGACAGAGGTCCCGACGGCAACACCCGTACCCGAACCTGTGCGCAAACTCACAAGCTTTGATACATCCCTGCTTCCCGTGCTGCATCCGTTCGGACAAAGCGGCGCACTTGCCTGCCAAAGTGATTACGAAAGCAAAAAAACAACGTTCACAACCGTCGATATTGTTTCGGACAGTGTCATAAAGTCCGTAACGATTGACGGAAACTGGTCCGTTTCGGACGAAATCTTTCCGGACGACACCTTTGCCGCATTCAACGCCGACGAAAACGAGTGGATCCTTTTCGATTCCGATTTGAATCAAAAGAAACGCTTCGATGTTGAAACGATTTACGGTCAGTTTTCGCATGATTTGACAGAATACTATTTTCTTAAGGATTCCGTGCTGTGCAGCATGAATATCGAAACCGGCAAAGTCTCCCCCGTGGAAGCCGCATTCAACCTGCGGTTCAACTCGCTTGTTGATATACACCCGACCGAGGACAAACTGTTTTTGGATGCTTTCCTTTCCCCGGACACAATGCTTTGCGGAACGGCGCTGCTCGACCTTGGTTCAAATTCATTCTCAATGATTTCCTCCGACTCGTTCATTCCGCATTTCACCGAGGATTCGGATGTTTATTTCTTTAAATACAACACCGATGCCGGCGGATACGATGTTACATATTCCGCCGACGGCAGCTTTGTTTTTGCGGATGCCTCCCTGCTGCCCGGCGGCGAAACCGAGCTTTACCCCGTTCCGTATTCGGACTGCATCGTAACATCCGGAAATTCCCCCGCTTTGTTCAGGCTCGGCAGCGCGCTTGAGTGCTGCGACCTTACCCAATACGGCATCGAGCATGAGCTTCTTGCGCAGTGCTTCATGCCGAACATCGGCGGAATCATAGCGGTGAGTTACGTTGAATCACAATTTGAATTTAACCTGATTTCTCCGTCCGTGCTTGATTATTCCGTTATCGACGGCACCGAACCGGCTGAATCCATGCTCACCGTCAACGAATACATTGCCGAGGATTATTGGTTCGCCGTGAACGGCAGCAGCCTCCCCGAAAATCTTCAGGGAGTGCGCAGCCGTGCAGATGAAATTTCCGAAAAATACGGGGTGCGCATCCTGCTCTCCTCCCAGTGTCTGCCCGCATGTACTTTTGCCGAGTACCCGACGACCACAACCGATCAAATGGATCTTGCAGACGAAGCCGCATCAATAAACGCGGCACTCGATTCTCTCGAAGAAGCTCTTTCGCTCTATCCCGCGGGCTTTTTCCCGCAGTTCCGTTCGGAATTCGGTGACGGCGGCATACGCATAATGCTTGTCGGCGGGTTTGAAAGCAATTTCAACATGATCGGCTACAGCGTGCAAAACTCTTTGTGGCATAATATTTATGTAGACATTTTCTCCGAAGGGCTTGTCGGCACCTATTGCCACGAGATCTGGCACGCAACGGAGGATCATATCACAAGCATCAACTACGGCGAATTCGATGTTGTCCAATGGGCCGAGCTGAACCCCGATGGCTTCCAATACATCTTTGATCCTGCCGAAAGCATTCTGAACGAGGGTGATTACACTTATTTCGGCTCGACAAAACCCAAGGACTGCTATTTCATCGACGGTTATGCAAAAACCAATGAACGCGAGGATCGCGCCCGAATCATGGAATATGCAATGACTGGTTTCTTCGGCAGTGAGCTTTCGGAATATCCGCATCTTTACGCAAAGCTCCGATACATGAGCGATAAGATTCGCCAATACTTCGACACAACCGGCTGGAGCACTCCCCGTTGGGAGGATGCCCTCGGCGAATAAACCGAAAACTCCGAACGGTTTATGTTTGCATAATGCGTATGTTTTCTGCAAATATATTCCCACGGTGTTTTCACGGAACACTCGTTCCGCAGGCGTTTCCGTTTTCAACTAAAATGCAAAAAATCAACAGCTTCCGTAGATTTTATGCACTTGCGGAGGCTGTTTTTGTTTGTGTTTCGACGTAAAGAATAAATGATTTTTTATCTTGACAACGATAGGTAATACGGTATAATATAGTCATCACATTTAAAGGAGGCGATGCATTCTCCGCCAAGCAGGCTTCCGCAGTCAAACGACAGCGGAAATCATTTCACCGGTTCGGACGTCACGGAACAATGTTCGGCATATTGTCCCCGTGAAACTTCTTCTCCGAGCGCAGCCGTTTGAAATGACACCTCGCCGACGACACACACTATCATTAATCGGAAGGAATATAGCTATGAAAAAGTATCCTCTTTTCATCGCAGCAATACTTGCTGTATGCATCTGTTCGGCGCTTGCATGTTCTTCCGTTCACAAAACGGAAACGACACCGACCGCACAACCGACCGCACAACCGACCGAATGGCAAGCCGGTCATCAAGTTCCCCCCGACAGCATTGAGTTCCGCAGTGTTGAAGAAATGCAGGCATTTTTTTCATCCGTGAAGCTGGATGAGAGCAAGGTTGAAAGCTACATTGAAGAGCGTGGAATCCGCCGCTGCTGCGGCGTCCGCAACAAGGCGGAGCTGTCCGATCTGTTGGAACGCTTTGACAGGATTCCCTTCCCGACCCACCCGAAGTATAAACCGCATTACATGGATTATTACCCCACATTCGGGCGTTTTACCCTTGTGTACCTCTTTGATAAAGGGCACGGTTACTTCACGATTTTTGAGGGGCTTTCCGCCGATTCGGAAACACTGCTCAACGGCAAAATCAAGTCAAAGGACGTTACGCAAATAATTCCGACCGGTTCGGACAAAATACGCAGACTCTATATTGTTAACGATACGGATGTTTCCGATGATGCCGTTACGTTCTGGGCGGATATTGACGGTTTCCTTGTTGAAATTTTGACCGTTTACAATTCACGCAGTGAAGCTGTGGAGATCGTTCAATCTTTCGATTTCGGGAAGATGTCCGAGGTTGTGAACTCAATCACAAGTGAATAAAGCGCTCTGATAAACAACCTTTAACCGAAGCTTCCCCGATAGATTGTGCGAAAAAATGCTCAAACCTGCGGCCTTTTTTCGCACAATCCGTTTAAAGCCGATTCCCGGAGTCCTGCCGATGCATTTACCTGATTGCGTTTATATATATATTATTTGTTTTCAGACTTGACGTCTAAAAAATAATCTGTTATTATTTAAAAGCAGTTGTCAGACGCGATATTGTCGACACGGAAAGGATTTATTCAAGTGAAAAAGAGAAGAACGATCATTGTATGCATATGCATACTGGCAGCAGCAGCATTCACTCTTGCCTTGGCACTGCCAAAAAAGAGTTATGCGGCAATCGGGCGCAATGCGCGGAAGCATTATGCCGAATACGAAACTCGGCATTCCGACCCGCAGGATGAACCTGCCAAGGATGAGGACAACGATTCCTCCGAATTTTGGTTTCCCGTTCCCGAAGGATACCTTAATAAAAAAACCGATGAAAAAAAATACGTTTCGAGCATAAATCCGGACGATACTCCGGAGCAGTGGGACGCACTTGAGGACGCCGTGCAGATGCGCGAAGTTTCCCAGATTCCGGCGGACATTCTCGAAACCGTTTCAACCGACGAGCTTGTGCTTTATTGCATGAACTATAACCTGTTTATTGATTTTATGCTTTTTGACACAATGCAGGACGGTATGGAGAACATACGCAGCGACTATAACGGCATACGCGAGCTGATGACCCGGCCGGACGCTGCCGAAAGCCTTATAAGGCTATATAAACTTTATGACCTTGACGAGCAGAAAGCACGCGACAGCGTCGGCTGCATCAGGCTCAGCTATCTTGAAGCCATGCTTTGCATGCCGGAGATTCTAAACAGCCTGACGGCAAAACAGGCCAATGAGCTTGCGGCCGCCTGTGCGCAAAAAATCAGCAAAATTGTAAACGATGAAAACAGCCCTTACAGCGTTTCAACAACAATGTATCTTGCGGCAGTCAGCCAATATGCGGCAAGCGAGGAATTCGCCGAAATCGTCAATGCCTCTTCCGGTGCGAAGCGTTATATCGAGGAGGGGATTCTGGTTCCCGATGAAATCAGCGATGATACTTTGGGACGGATCGTGTCGTATTTTCAGGAACTGTAAATTTTTTGATATAAATCTTTTTCCACATTTATATATCGAATCAAAAAGGGATCGCCGCACAAACTCTGCGGCAATCCCTTTTCATTTCAATTTCGGTTAAAAAGAATACCACGGCACTGAACCGGCGCAATACTCAGCGTTCATTTCTCTGCAAAACTCGCTGCAAAACCGGCAGCAATTGCTTTGTGCAAACTCATTTCACAAACTGCAAATCAACCTTTTCCCACGGGAAATCGGCGTCATCCCTTCCGAAATGGCCGTATGCCGCAGTCTTTTTGTAAATCGGGCGGCGAAGGTCAAGCTTTTCAATGATTGCGGCGGGACGGAAATCGAAACTTGCAAGCAGCATCTTTTCAAGCTCTGCATCGGGCATTGTTCCCGTTCCGAAAGTGTCAACACGGACGGAGACGGGTTTTGCAACGCCGATAGCATAGGCAAGCTGAATTTCGCAGCGTTTTGCATAGCCCTGTGCAACGATATTCTTTGCCGCATAACGTGCCGCATAGGCAGCGGACCTGTCAACCTTTGTGGGATCCTTTCCGGAGAAGCTGCCGCCGCCGTGTCTTCCGACGCCGCCGTAGGTATCAACGATTATCTTTCTGCCGGTCAGGCCGGAATCGCCCTGCGGTCCGCCGATAACGAACCTTCCCGTTGGGTTTACAAAAATTCTTGTCTCCGCATCAATAAGTTCCGCGGGAATAACGGGACGAATGACGTTTTCGATAACGTCACGGCGCAGATGCTCCATGTCGATATCCGGATCGTGCTGTGTGGAAATGACTATTGTGTCAATGCGGACAGGCTTGCCGTTTTCATCGTATTCAACGGTGACTTGGCTCTTGCCGTCCGGACGGAGATAGCCGAGATGACGGCTCTTGCGAACTTCCGTCAGGCGGCGGGTCAGCTTGTGCGCAAGGCTGATGGACAGCGGCATACATTCGGGAGTTTCATCGCAGGCATATCCGAACATCATTCCCTGATCGCCCGCACCGATGTCATAGGAGTCGGTGTCGCCGTGTTTTGCTTCAAAGCTCTTGTCAACACCCATTGCAATATCGGGGGATTGTCCGTTTATTGCGCTGATAACCGCAAGAGTGTGGCCGTCAAAGCCGTATTCGGGCTTGTCATAGCCGATTTCAAGCACAACATCGCGAACGAGCTTCGGAATGTCTATATAGCAGTTTGTGGTAACTTCGCCCATTACCATTACCATGCCCGTTGTTGCGCAGCATTCGCAGGCAACGCGCGAATTCGGGTCATTGCGCAGCATTGCATCAAGCACGGCGTCCGCGATATTGTCGCAGACCTTGTCCGGATGCCCCTCTGTTACGGATTCGGAGGTAAACAGTCGCTTTTGTACTTCGTTATTGTTCATATTTTATCCTTTCCATGCCTTTGCAAAAGAAAAACAAAATGCGATGAACCCTGTCGGAACATCGCACGGAAACCCTTTTTAACTTTGCGCTCTCATCTCCCGGCAGCCGCAGCTCAACAAAAAAAGTTTGCGCCGGGCAATGCCGTCGGATTTGGCACCTTGTGAAAAGCTTTCGCATTAAACAGGTTGCCGTGGCTTCACCGGGCCGTTCCCTCTGCCACTCTTGATAAGGCATATTCAATTTTCGCTCCGAATTATAGCATATTCAAAACTTTTCCGCAACATATTTACCGCGTGAGCCGCAAGGACGGATGCAATATATTTTTATCATCCTCGCTTTTGCCGGAAAACGCCGTATTCACGGGCTTTCGCCCGCTGTACGGCGTTTGCAAGGGGTTGACATCCGATTATTGCTCAGTATTCAGTAACTGTTCCGTGCAAGCAGAGCCGGTTCTTTCGGAAGGTTTTGCCGAACTGCACAGGGTTCGCCGCCGTAAAGCTGCTCCGCCCCGCCGTCACTGTTAATATTCCCGATGAGCACGGGAATATCCGTCCTTTCTTCTTCGTTTGTGCCGCGTTTGAGCTGCGATGCCGTTCTTATGAAAAGAACGAGTGACACAATTGCAACAGCCGCCGTAAGCGCAACAGCCGCAAGAATCAAATTGCGGTGCCTGCGTTCGGCATTTTCAGCCTTAACGGCTCTTTTTTCGTTCGATTTCATCACTTTTTTCACCATGCTTCCCTCCGCCGTTTCCGCGGGTTCATTCCCTTCGACAATAATGATAGCACATTTTCATCGGGAATTTGTTACGAAACTGTAAACATTTTGCTCTCGGCCGAAATTTTTTTGAACAACGCCCTTCATCTGCCGTATGCGCACAAAAAAGCACCCCGAACCCCGGCGGAATCCCTCCGCCCGGGCGGGGTGCATGTGCTTTCGGATTTAATCAGACAAAAGCGACAGCTTATTTCTGAAGGTTGTCAAGACCCGCTTTAAGATCCGCAATAATATCCTCCGCATCCTCAAGGCCGACACTGAGGCGCAGCATGCTTTCGCCGATGCCTGCCTGCTCAAGAGCCTCGGGAGTGTAGGTGCTGTGGGTCATGGTTGCAGGGTGCTCAATGAGGGTTTCGGCATCGCCGAGGCTGACTGCAATGGTGCAGAGCTTGAGGGAATTTACAAATTCCGCACTCTGCTCACGGGTTGCGTTCAGCTCAAAGGTGATAATGCCGCCGAAGCCGCCGTGCATCTGCTTCTTTGCAAGCTCGTGACGGGGATGATTCTCAAGGCCGGGGTAGATAACGCGCTTTACCATGGGATGGCCTTCAAGGAAGGTCGCAACCCGCATCGCGTTCTCGCAATGCTTTTTAACGCGGATATCAAGAGTTTTGAGGCCGCGGTCGATAAGGAAAGCTTCAAACGGCCCGAGAACCGCACCGGTCATATCCTTAAGGCCGAACAGGTTGCACTCATCGATGAATTCCTTTGTGCCTGCCGCCATGCCCGCAATAACATCGCCGTGACCGTTAAGATACTTGGTTGCGCTGTGGATAACAACATCCGCACCGAGATCGAGGGGACGCTGGAGGTAAGGTGTTGCAAACGTGTTGTCAACAATAACCTTTGCATCGGGGCAATTCTCATGCGCGATCTTGGAGATTGCGGCAATGTCAATGAGCTTGAGGTTCGGGTTCGTGGGCGTTTCAAAATAGAAAGCCTTTGTGTTGGGACGAATCGCAGCGCGAACGGCATCGAGATCCTCGAAATCAACAAGGGTGACTTCAACGCCGTAGCGGGTCAGCCCATGGGTAAAGAAGGAGAAAGTGCAGCCGTAAAGCGCGTCATCCGCAAGCAGATGGTCGCCCGCATGGAGCACGGTCCACATAACGGTTGTTACCGCGCCCATGCCGCTTGCCATTGCCATGCCCGCTTCGGCATGTTCAAGAGCAGCAAGCTTTTCGCCGATTTTTGTCGTGTTGGGATTGCCGAGACGGGTGTAGATATAGCCCGCTTCCTCACCCGCAAAGCGGTGTGCGCCCTGAGCCGTGGTTTCAAATTCAAAAGTCGAGGTTTGGAAAATAGGCGTTGCAAGCGGCGCAATGCCGGGAATTTCGATTTTGCCTGTATGTATCTGCTTCGTTGCGAAGCCGCTGTTCTTCTCCATTGGAGTCCTCCTGATGTATAAGTCGTTATCAGTTTTTTGCCCGACTGTACCCCTGTCCGAATGCGTTCGGGCAATTACATTCTTAATTATACAGTATTTTTCAGTAAGCGGATTGATTTTTCATAAATATATTTGAATTGTGAGTTGTTTTGCGGTCAAAATCCGTCCGCCGCCGTGTTTTGCAGGTCAAATGTATACTTTTTTTGTACATTTTTGCAACAAAGCCGTGAATACGGCGATTTTGCCGCTTTTTTCCGCACGGGATGACTGGATATTGCGGGCATATTATGTTATAGTATTATCGGAGTGCAATACGGATGCGTCGGAACCGTGCTCGTTTCGGGCGGCCGGCGATCCGAAATCGTTTGATGCATTCACGAAAGGCTTTATTTTTGAAAGGAGAAAGAATATGAAAAAACGCATCTTGAGCCTTGTACTTGCTCTGCTGTTCACTGTCGGCATTTTCGGCTCTGCAAATTCCGCTTTCGCAATGGAGGACGGCGACTACCGCATTGTTTTTGGTGCGGATCTGACCGATGAACAACGCAGCCAGGTTATCGGCATGTTCGGCATTCAGGGTGAAGTTGACGAAAACCGCATCCTGACCGTTACCAACGCTGAAGAACGCCTCTATTTTGAAGGTAAGATTCCCTCCGGACAAATCGGGCAGCGTTCCATCTCCAGCATCTACATCTGCGCAATGCCCGCAGGCAGCGGTCTTGACATCAAGACTTACAATGTTGACTACTGCACCGAGGAAATGTACCGCAACGTCCTTACCACCGTCGGCATCACGGACGCAAAAATTATTGTTGCTTCCCCCCGCGTTGTCAGCGGCACGGCAGCATTGACAGGCGTCTACAAAGCATATGAAAGCCTCACCGGCAACATCCTCAGCGAATACGCAAAAATGGCGGGCGTTGATGAGCTTATTGCAACCGGTCAGCTTGCCGAAATGATCGGCTCCGATGAAGCGACCGAAGTGATCAACGAGCTGAAAAAGATTCTTGACGAAACTCAGAAGATGACTGATGATGAAGTCAAGCAGAAAATTCGTGAAATTGCCGACGACAACGATGTTTCGCTTACCGAAACCGAAATCAGCCAGATTCTGACCCTTGCAAGAACGCTTGAGGGTCTCGACGTTGAACAGCTGCGCGCACGCGCCTACGGCCTTGCCGATGCAACGCGCAAAGCAACCGGTTGGAAGAAATTCACCGAGGGCGCAAAGCAAACCCTTGAAGACATCGGCAATTTCTTCAAAGATGTTGCGCAGTTCCTCCGTGACCTGTTTTCAAAGTGGTTCGGCGGCAATAACGCTGATACCGAACCTGCAAAATAATCCATTCGCGTTCGGCGAATATCGAACTTAGTTCCGTCATGCCCGCCGCAGTTTAACACCGCGGCGGGTTTTTGACACAAAAATTACAGTGCCTGCCTTGATAACCAAATGTTTTTGCTATATGCTTTGCTGTACGGCGCAGCTTTGCAGTTTTTTGCATACATCCTGCGCAAACAGCAGAAGGAGACAGCAGAATGGATTCGCAGCATCAACAATACCCGACAGATTCCGTTCAGCAACCCGTACCGAAAATTCTGCCCGCCGCCGAGTTTTTTTCAATTGTGCGAAAAAAACTTCTTGCAGGGCGAACTGTGTGTTTTCGTGTGACGGGGAACAGCATGTTCCCGCTTTTCCGCGCGGGAAGGGATTCCGTTTGCATACGCCCCTGCTCCTCCGTAACGATTGAAAAACCGAAACGCGGGGACATCATCCTTTTCTGCATTTCCGGCAAATACATTTTGCACCGTGTAATGCGCATTGAGGGAAATCGTGTTGTGACCGCCGGCGACGGCAACCGCGGGTTTGATGCTTTTGCCTCTCCGCAGAACCCTTTGCGGCTTATTCCGCTTTCAAAGCAGTCGGAACAGCCGAATGATTCAAGCAGTCTTAACGATTCCGATGAATCCGAACGAACGGGCGAACTCCTCGGCATTGCCGAAGCACGCATACGCGGCGGGCACAAGCTTGATTTTAATTCCCCCGCATACAGAATCCCCGCCGCGCTGTGGCGGCTTCTGTTCCCGCTGCGTCCCGCTCTTCTGCGCCTTTTCGGTTCGGCTGCACGATTGCGGCATCGTTTTTTTAAGGAACAGAACCGAAAATAAATATATTTTTATTAACAGTATTTTTGTATATTACTAATTTAAAGGAAGTGACTCAAAATGACTGAACTGCTTTATTACTCGATTCCCATTATCACCGAATGCGGTGCGGCGGTGCTCTCCTGTGAAAAAGATGAGCGCAGCGGCGCGTACAAAATCATACTTGACAGAACAATGATTTATCCCGAAGGCGGCGGGCAGCCTGCCGACAGGGGTTCGATTGTTTTCAGGCCCGACAACTCCGCAGCGGAGCAGACCGTTCGCATTTCCGATGCCCGCACCGAAAACGGCAGCGTTGTTCATTTTTGTGATGCTGAAATTCCTGCGGGAACAATCGTTCGTGTACTGCTTGACGTTGACACCCGCCTTGACCATGCTCAGCAGCACACCGGAGAACATATTGTTTCCGGGCTTGCGAACAAGCTGTTCGGTGCGGTGAACGTTGGTTTTCACATGGCAGCGGATTACTGCACGATAGATTTCGATATTCCTCTTGAGCAGGCTCAGCTTGAGGAACTTGAGCGTGCTGCAAATGCTGCCGTGCGTGCAAATCTGTCGGTGCATACGGAAGTTACGACTCCGGAGGATGCGTCAACACGCACTCTGCGGAAAAAATCCGATAAAGCTGTCGGAAACGATAAGAATAAAAAATCCGACAAACCCCAAAATAACATTTGCGAACCCGTGCCGCCCGCAAAAGCTGTACGAATTGTTTATATCGACAACGGAAAAATCGATTCCTGTACCTGCTGCGGCACGCATCTTGCGGCAACGGGCGGTGTCGGAACAATTCTGTTCACCGATGCTCAGCATTACAAGGGAGGAACGCGGCTTTGGTTCGTTTGCGGAGGCAGAGCTACCGCAGCAGTGCGCACGGTTCAAAACATCGTTTCCGCGCTTGCAAAGCAGTATTCAACCTCCCGCGAGGAATTGCCCGCCGCAATTCGCAAACAGGCAGACGAGCTTGCATCTTCAAAAAGCGAGCTGCGCGAAAAAAGCCGCCGTCTTGCCTCTGCCGAGAGCGTCAGTCTGCTTTCAACGGCGGAACGCATAAAAGGCATCGCCGTGGTATGTTCCGTTATGGACGGCTCAACCGCCAACGATTTAAAGCTCACGGCGGACGAGCTTTGTAAAAAAGACAGCACCGTGCCCTGCGTTTCACTTTTGTTTGCGCCGAATGCCGGCGGAACCGATTACTGCATGGCATGCACGGAAGATGCGGCGATAAAGCTCAGCATGCGCGAACTTTGCACCGCCGTCAATTGCATCATGAACGGAAAAGGCGGCGGCAATCAGCTTCTCGCACGCGGCAAAACGACTCGAACCGTGCAGAAGAGCGACTGCGATATGCTCCGCTCCTATATCGAAAAGGTGCTGAAAAGCTGAGCTTTTTCAAATCAATGCCTGCATAACAGAAATTTAATGTCGAAAACAGAAACCCGAATTTAACACTTTCGGGTTTCTGTTTGTTATTGCTCAATTTTGTTCCGATTCCGTTTTATCAATACATTTTGTTTTCGCGATACTCCGGCACAATTGACTTCACAATGACGCGGATGTCCGCCGCATTCCCCGTGTTTTCCGCATTGCAGGCTTCACGCAGGCGTTTCATGCCCTCGGCAAAAGCCTCCTCGTCAAACACTATCGGTTTTGCGATATATATAAGTGCATTGTCAGTCTTTTTGATGCCCTCTTCATCCAAAAGCAGTTCCTCGTAAAGCTTTTCACCCGGGCGCAGGCCGGTGTAGACAATTTGAATATCGCGCTCCGGCTCAAAGCCGGAAAGGCGTATCATGTTCCGTGCAAGATCGTCAATGCGCACGGGTTTTCCCATGTCAAGAACAAAAATCTCTCCGCCCTTTGCGTATGCGCCCGCCTGAAGAACAAGCGCGACCGCTTCAGGAATCGTCATAAAATAGCGAATTATGTCGCGGTGCGTGACCGTGACGGGTCCGCCTTTTTCAATCTGCTTTTTGAAGAGCGGAATCACCGAACCGTTCGAGCCGAGAACATTGCCGAAGCGAACGGCAACATACTCCGTTTTTGAATGGTTATTGATATTCTGAATTATCATTTCACATATGCGTTTGCTTGCGCCCATCACATTCGTCGGACGAACGGCCTTATCGGTGCTGATAAGCAGCATTCGGCGCGCTCCGAATTCATCCGCCGCAAGCGCAACATTCAGCGTGCCGAAAACATTGTTCTTAACAGCTTCATTCGGACTTGTTTCCATCAAAGGAACGTGTTTGTGCGCCGCTGCATGAAAAACAAGCTCCGGACGATATTTTGAAAAAATATCTCGGACACGCTGTTTATCGCGAACCGAACCTATAAGAACAATCAGCTCAAGCTCCGGATGCACCGCACGCAGCTCCTGTTGAATATCGTACGCATTGTTTTCGTAAATATCAAAAATAATCAACATTTTGGGATCATGCGCAGCAAGCTGCCTGCACAATTCGCTTCCGATTGAGCCGCCTCCGCCCGTAACAAGGACCACTCTGCCTCCGACATAGCCGCAAATATCGGTAAGGTCAACGCGAACCTGCTCGCGCCCGAGAAGATCCTCAATTTCAACATTGCGGATTTTATTGATGCTGACCTCGCCGTTTGCAAGCTGAAAAATACCCGGAAGCGTTTTAAGCCTGCACGGGGTGTCCTTGCAGATATCCAGAATTTCGCTGCGCATACGGATGCTTGCCGACGGCATTGCCATAATAATCTCGTCAATATCGTATTTTTTGACAGCGCCGAGAATGTCGCCGCGTCCGCCGACAACCTTAACGCCGAGAAGATATTGTCCCCATTTTGACTTGTCATCGTCGATAAGGCAAACGACTTTGTTTTCGGAATGTGCGCTTGCGCGGAACTCCCGCAGGGCAACCGTCGCTGCCTGCCCCGCGCCGATTATCATCGTCCGCCTGCAGCTGTTGTTTGCCCGCCTGTATTGGCGCATAAATCTGTATGAAAAACGCACACCGGTTATCATTATTACAAGGAATATTCCGTTCAGCACGGGATGACTGCGCGGAATGCCGAGATGCATCAAATGCATTCCCGCATAGCCCCCGGCATCAACAATAAAACACGCAAGGATTATTTTTAAAAATTCGTCTATTGAAGCAAACTGCCAAAGGCTTGTGTAAAGCTTGAACAATGCAAAAACAATGAGTCCGAACGCCGTGTAATACGGTGCGAAACGGAGGATATTGTTTAAATATTCCGTCTCACGGACAAGCTGTTCGAAATGGAATTCAAACCTGACCCAAAGTGCCAAAAAAGAAGCAATATTAAGTATCAGCGCATCGCTTATCACAAGCAGCGCAATTCGAACAGCCTTAGTCGGAGTCATTCTCTGTACGGAGTATTTCAATGTGCTTTTAACGCGAAATTTCATTAAATTAACAGACCTTTGTTTTCTTTTTCGGCAAGACCCATACTAATCTTATTATAACTGCACAAGGCATCAAAGTCAACACAGGACGGACGTAAAAAATTTATTTAATTTGATATATTATGTTCGGTTTGCCTGCTTCCGTGACCGGTCCTTATCCGCAGGTTTCATATACAGCACTCGCATTGTGCCGCAGCAGCGTATATGGGCAATTTCAAAAAAATGTCCGTATTAAGATTTTTGCAGTCCGGCAGGCGTTTTTTCTCCCATTTTTGCGGCTTTGCGGAGAATGAGCCGAATAATTCACATTTTTTTGCCAAAAGATACAAAAAAAGTACTGTACAAATTCGCATTCTTCCTGTATAATATATCTGCACCTAAGGAAATGCCGAGTAAGGGTTGCTTTTCAGGAGAAGGTCAACGAGGGAAACGGCACGAACAAACCCGAACCCGAATTCTTTTCCCGAAAATCAACTCGTTCGACGCATTCCCAAGAAAAGAGTGTGCAGCCGCAGAAACATTGCAGCATTTTGCAGCGTATGCGGCAGCATCCGTTGAAAGGAAGGTACATTACCATGAAGGTCACGATTACAGGCAAAAACATTGAGGTTTCCGAATATCTGCGTGATTTGGCTCTTAAAAAAATCGCAAAGCTCGAACGTTATTTTCCCGAGGATACCGAGGTTCTTATCACCATGGCCGTCGAAAAAAACCGTCACATTGTTGAGGTTACCATTCCCTATCAGGGCGGCATCATTCGCGGCGAAGAATCCACCGGCGATATGTATGCATCTATCGACAACGTTATTGCAAAGCTTGAAAAGCAGATTCACCGCCACAAAACGCGGCTTGAGAAATCTCTCCGCTATGACGACGCTTCCCCCGAATACGATGATTACGACGATGAGGACGAGGGTCCGCATATTGTCCGCGTGAAAAGGTTCAGCATGAAACCTATGAGCGTTGAAGAAGCCATGCTTCAGCTTGAGCTTCTCGGACACAGCTTCTTCGTTTTCACCAACGCCGAAACCGATCGCATCAACGTCATTTATGCAAGAAAAGACGGCAACTTCGGCCTTATTGAACCCGACAGATAAGCTTTACGTCGGCTGAACACCTGCCGTGCAGCGAGGGTTCGGTTTCTGACTTGACAAAATTGAATACTGTCCGGCGGCGGAACGTTCTCTTTATACAGCGTTCCGCCGCCTTTGTTTATTTTCAAGTGATTGTGCCCCGCATTTGACCGCATATAATCATTCGGAGCATTCACATCGGAGCATTTGCATCAAAAAAACGGAACGGCATCGGCCGCTTCGGCAGCCTTTGCCGTTCCATACTGACGCATCCTTATTGTTTTGCTGCTTCGGCTCGGGTCATTCTTCCCGCTCCGTTAATCCGAAAACCTGCCGCATCAGTCCCTTTCAACGTCATAGTCAAGAATTTCACCGGTCAGCGCATCGATTTCAACTTCATACTCATAACCGCCGGCCTTGAACTCAACGGTATAAACCATCCTGCCGTCCTCTCGCTCAAGCTCAACTTCAAGCTCTTCGGCTTGGCTTGCGGAAATGCCTGCACGGTTGAAAGCGATCTTCTTTGCACGCTCCGCGCCGATATAATCGCCTGCGGGTGCGGGAGTGGGCTTGGGTTCGTCGTCATCGTCATCAATCGCATCCTTGTCAAAGTCAACAACATTGCCGTTCACTGCGTCAACATCAACATCGTATTCATAGCCGTTCGCATCGAACTCAATTTCGTAAATCACCCTGCCGTCGTCCGTATCGAGCTTAACCTTGAGGTTCTTTACCTGGCTTGCGGAAACGCCTGCACGGTTGAAAGCGATCTGCTTTGCGCGCTCCGTGCCGATATAGCTTTCGGAGGGAGCCTGAGTGGGTGCTGCCGTGGGGTTTTCGTGATGACCGCCGTGGTTGTGGTCATCGTGATGACCGCCGTGGTTGTGGTCATCGTCATAATCCCTGTCAAACTTCAGTATGCTGCCGTCCGCTGCATTAACTTTGATTTCGTATTCATAGCCGTTTGCATCGAATTCAACTTCGTACAACGCAATGCCGTGTTCGGTTTCAAATTCAGCTTTCAGGTTCGTTACCTGATTGCGTGCAAGACCTGCACGTTCAAGAGCGAATGCGATCGCCTCTTCACTTGTGATGTATTCGCTGCCGGGCGCGGGGGTTGCATGATGGTCATCATCGTGTTCAAAGTCATACTTCAGAATCTCACCGTTTTCGGCATCGATATGGTAGTCATATTCGATATAACCGCCGTTCGTGCTGTCGCTGCCGCTGAACTCAATATCGTAAACCATTCTGCCGTGCTCATAGTCCATTCCGCACTCATATTCGGTGATTTCGCTTTCGGCAACGCCCGCATGTTCGAATGCAATGCGCTTTGCCGCTTCTTCGCCGATATATGCACCGCTTGCGGGAGTGCCGCTGCGGTCAATTCCGCCAAGGTTAAGTTTGCCGGAGTTCATGAGCAGGTTCAGGTCGTTGATGGAAAGGGAAACAAGGGATTCAAAGGTATACAGCGGGCTTGCGCTCGTGATCTGCTGAATCAGTTTCGCTTTGCCGAGGGTGATTCCGTATTCCGCCGCAAGCTTCTCAAGCTCTGCATCGTGGCTCACGGTCTGGCTCAGAACCGAACCGCCGCCGTTCTGATTCAGAATCGCCTCGATTTCAGCCGCAATTCGCTTTTGAAGGGCTTCGCCCTGTGCCGCATCGCTGCTGTCAACGCTGACAAGGATGGAGTTTGTGATTTCGCTCAGATAGCCGCAGCGCAGCATCGAGCCGATAAGCGCGTTCACGGCAACATCCAGATCGCTGCCTTTAAAGTTCATGTCGCCGATAACTTTTTTTGCGTCATCGTTCATCGCTTTAACGTCAAGCACCTTTTCTTTTGCATTGACTGTGATCTCAATGCCGGGGTTCACGTCCAGTGCAACGGTTGAAACGACTTTGTTTGCCTTTTGATATGTGCCGAAGCCGATAACGCCTGCAAGCACGAACACTACCGCGGCCGCCGCCGCAATGATGCTTTTGAGATAGTTTTTCTTTTTCATGGGTGTGACTCTTCCTTTCAGTTTTTTGCAGTCGGAGAGTACGGACTCAAGCACATCGGGGGTTGCCGCCGAATATGCCTTTTTGACCATCGCCTTGATTTCCTGTTCGTTGTGTTTCATGGTTGTTTCTCTCCTTTGTTATTGAAGGTTTTCGCGGAGCTTCGCGATTGCCCTGCGATATTTTGAAAGAACGGTTGCAAGCGGCATTCCCGTAACGGAAGCAATCTCCCTGTGCTTGAACCCTGCCACGGCGTGAAGAACAACGATCCTGTTCTCCTCTTCGGAAAGTCTGCCGAGGCATTCCCGCAAAACGAGCCTGTCCTCATTTGAAAGCCCGGCATTGTCCGCCAGCATCTCGCTCCAGTCCTCATCGGGAAGCTGTTCCTGTCGATTGTGCTGCCGCAGCCTTGCAAAGCAGAGGTTCTTAGCAATGGTGATTATCCATGCCATGGGTTTGCCGTGCGGCCTGTAACCTGCCGCAGCGGTGAAGATGTTCACAAAGCAGTCATGCAGAACATCCTCCGCATCCTGAACGTTCCTCAAAACGGAAAGAGAATAGCTGTATACCGCCGCTTTAGCCGTGTTATAGAGTCGTTCCAACGCTTCCGTGCTGCCTGCTGCAACAGCGGCAAGGTCAAGTTCCATAAGCTCCGCTTCATCGTCGGAAAGTGCCTGTTCCGGATTAATTGCACTTAATATCAGCATTTTGTTTCTCCTTTCCTTCCTTTCGCCATGTTAATGCACGGCGACCGCAAAATATTGCACCCAAATTCAATATATTTTAAAAAACCGTTTCTGATTACGTAAATAAATTTCAAAAGCAGACTCTTTTGCTTTAAAAACCCCCTTTGCACGACACTGCCGCCATGCAAAAGGGATTGCAGATTCTCTGTATGAAACTTTACAGGCTGTTCCGATCCCTTTTGCGGATTTTATTCAAAAACCGCTGCCGAGCCGTCAGGAAGCCTTGCCGCCGATTGCCGCCTGCTCAACGCAGAGGGTGAAATTCTCGCCGTCTTCGGACATATAGACGTCATAAAGCCCGTCCTTGCTGCCGGCTTTTTTATAATAAGCGGCAACATCGCCGTAAACTTCAAAATAATAAACGTTTTCATCAAGAATCTTGCTCTCGGTGCCCTTAATGCTGCAAAGAGTGCCGCCGTTGTCATAAAGCCCGATGCAAAGCAGAGTGCCGTTGTTCATCATTGCGGAATGAGAAATGTTCATCAGAATGATGTCCGAAAGCTTCGCCGCGCCGTCCTTTTTGAGGCGAACATTGCCGTAAATATCGGTCAGATAAACGTTCTTAAAGCCTTCATCCGCACCGAAAGCATAAACATTGCTTTCAACAAGCTCCGGTTTTTTGGGGTTGAATGCGGAAACGGTGTAAAGACTGCTGTCAACAACGCAGTAAACGCTTGTTCCGTCCGGCTGAACGGTAAATTGGGTTGCACCGCCGACAAGCTTCACAGCCTTTTTGGAGGAATTTACAAAATACAAATCGTATTCAACGAATTGGTTGCCGTCCGAATCCTTGGCATTGTATTCGGTGTAGAACATGCTGTTGAACAGGCTGCCGGCATTTTTGAGCAGAACGGTGCATTCGCTGCCGCCCATCGTTGAATACTGCGCACCCGCAAGCGAAAGCGCGGAAGCATCAACAAGCTGCTTTGCCTCGCTGCCCTTTGCGCTGTAATGCGTTTTGGATTTAACGTCAAAAGTTATTTCGGTTGCATCCCGATTTACTTCAAAATAATGCGATGCATTGGTGCTGATAACGGAATCCTTGCCGTTCTGAACAAAATGCAGCCTCCCTGTCAGCTCGCCGTCAACATATTCAAGGCAATACATGCGCTCCGCTCCGTTTGAAATCGCAACCGCATATGTATCCTCGCTGTTCTTTTCGGCCTTTCCTTCGGAACAGATATAGGTCGCCGTCCTTCCGCCCTTTTGCCCGACGGTCACGGCGGCTGTCTTTGCATCCTCGGAAAGCGCAAGGCTCAGCACGGTTTCAGCTTCAATGTCTTCGAACTCGGTCGTTTCGCCCGTGTCGCTGCTGTACAAAAATGCCTTCGTTGCCGTTGCGAAAAGGATGCTTTTCCCGTCCATGGAAAGCACCGCACGCGTTACGGCGGCAGGGTAAACGAGAATAATTCCGTTTGCATCAACGCGATACAGAGCCGTTGCAGCGATCACGGCTGCGGATGTGCCGTCAACCGAAAGGAAGGTGCTGATGCCGCTTCCGATGCGATCTTCAAGTTTTTTGCCGTCGACAAAGAAATATGAAGTGCTGTCTTTCTCGCTGTAATAATGCAGGATTTTGTGCTGCAAAGCAGGGGAATCATTTTTTCCCGAACGAGTGCAGCCCGAAAGCATAGCGACCATGCTCAGCAGCATCGCCGCACAAAGCAGCATTGAAAGCATCGTCCTGAAGCTTTTGTGTTTCATATTGTGTTTCCTTTCCGTCCCCGCGCCGACGGACGAACGTTCATTCCCCTTGTTCCGCCGCGCGAGGCACATGAATTCACGTTATTATACCGCAAAATATCGCATCTGTCAAAGACAACGCGGGCAATGCCGGTTCATTTGCCGTTAACAGTTTTGCCTTAATAAAATATAGTTTGTTATTTCGGTTCTAAAGGTGCAAAAACCGTTTTTTTTTTTTTTGATTTGATGTATAATTCACTTGGATCGAGAGTTCGAACCGAATATTTCTCCATTGACCGAAATTCAGAAAGGATGAACAACAATGACGCAACACAATCACTCAACCGTTCGCCGCTCGGCGAAAGTGCTTGCAGCAATTGCTGCATTTTCAATTGCAATCGTGACCGTTTTTTCCTTTGCAGCGTGCCAAAAGCAGCCCGCATCGGCTGACGGAACACCCGCACCGCAGTCCCCCGCCGCAGAAGCTTCCCCCGCCGCCGTCCCGACAGCTCCGCCCGCAACGGCGGTTCCCGTTTTCAGCGGGTACACAAATGCCTGTCAGCCTGTGAAAGTCACTTTCCCCTCCGCAGGCTCCGCCTCCGCTTTCTCTGTCAACTTTGTGCTGCCCGAGGGCTGGACGGTCAAAGCCGAAACCGACGGCGCTTCCGCTTCCCTTTCGGACTTTTGCGCCGGAATGGATATGCGCAAGCTTATTCTTGACGAAAACGGCAATTGTGTCGGCGCCGTATGTGCCGCCGAATATGACAAACAGGCCTATGAGACCGACGGCGTTGCAGGCGTCTATGCCGCAGCCACGCTCATGAACCATGTTCGCCTTTTCACCGAATCCAATTATCACGCCGTCAGCGAAGCTTCCGCTGATTTCGAAAGCGGCTGGACCTCCGCCTATCATGAATGCACTCCCAACGACTGGACGGTCGGAAAGGGCTTCCATGCGTTCGAAAACCCCGCCGCAGCCGCATTCACGAAGGACAACCCCGTGTTCGTTATCATTGAGCTTTCCAACAGCGTTGACAACGCCGCAGGGCTTGCCGCTTATATTGCGGAAAATATCAGGTTTGAGTAAAAACTTTGAGGGATTTACGCATGAAGAGGATATTAAGTTTGATTATCATTTTTTCAACGCTCAAAGAGTCGCTCGTTTCATGCTCCCTATGAACATTGACTGAATCATAACTAAATCAGAGTTAACAAAAATTTTGGATAACAAGCTTATTTAGAATATCGGGTTCACAAAAGCCGCCGACCGACAGTTTCGGAAGGCGGCTTTTTGTTATCGATACATTATTCCGTCAGCACATTATCATAAAACACCGGGCACTGCGGAGCATTGTTTCGGAGAACTAAACCCGCAAGTCCGTTTTTGCGGTTTGTGTTCCGCCTGCGGAATCCGAATTCAGTTTTTTCAGGGCTTTTCGGAATTCGATTGAAAACAGTATCGCCGTGCATGTTACCGCAATTGCATCGGCAGCCGGTTCGGCGGTGTAAACCGCATTTGTTTTATCCGCAAGCAGCTGCGGCATGATATAAATCAGCGGTATGAGCAGCACAAATTTTCTGAGAACCGCAACGATTATTGAGCAGCCCGCGTTGCCGATGGAAACAAAAGTCATCTGGCAGGCGATTTGAATTCCGAAAAGGAAGAGCGCACCGCAGTATATTCGCAAAGCATCACCGGTGAAATTTACAAGCTCCGGATTCGGGCTGAATATTCCGGCAAAGGTTTTCGGAACCAGCATCACGAAAGCCCAAAGCGCGACGGAATAGCAGAGGCTTACGGTGAGAAGACGGAAAAAAGTCTTTTTAACACGGTCGGCATTTTTTGCCCCGAAATTATAACTCAAAATCGGCTGTGCGCCCTGCGCAACGCCCTGCAGCGGCAGCATTGCAAACTGCATCACGCTTGTGAGGATCGTCATTGCGCCCACGGCAATGTCCCCGCCGTATTTCAGCAGCGATGAATTGAAGCATACCGAAATCACGCTTTCACTTGCCTGCATGATGAACGTTGCAAGCCCGAGTGCGATGCACGGAAGTATTATGCGCGGAGCAAAGCGTATGTTTTCACGCTTCAGCTTCAAAACCGTTTTTCCCCCGCGCAGGAACAAAATGACCCATATGCAGGATATCCCCTGCGAAATGACTGTTGCAAGCGCCGCGCCGCGAACGCCCATTTTGAAACCGAAAATAAAAATCGGATCGAGCACGATATTTGCAGCGGCGCCGATAAGCACCGTCAGCATCCCGTATTTTGCAAAGCCCTGCGCCGTGATAAAGGCATTCAGGCCAAGCGTCAGCTGCACAAAGAGCGTTCCTATCGCATATATGCTCATATAATCCGCCGCATAATCAATCGTGTTTTCGCTTGCACCGAATGCAAGCAGCAGATCCCTGCCGAACACAAGCAGAACCACCGTCAGCACGGCGGAAATCACAACCTGCATCAAAACACAGCCGCCGAGAATTTTTTCGGCGGAGTCATAATCACCCTTGCCCATGCTTATTGAAGCGCGCGGCGCACCGCCGGAGGCCACAAATGCGGCAAACGCGGAAACGATAAGTATGAGCGGCATACACACGCCCACGCCCGTCAGCGCGGCACTGCCGTCACCCGGCATATGACCGATATAGATTCTGTCAACAATGTTGTAAAGCATGTTCACAAGCTGCGCAATGACCGTCGGCACAGCCAGCTTAAACAGCAGCCTGCCGATAGGTTCCGTGCCGAGAAAAGTCTTTTCCTCCCCCGCCGCCGTGTTCGCATTGACTGCCGTGTTTTCTTTGCCGGATGAATCGGTTTCGATTGAATTCCGAGCCGCCTTAATCTTCATAACCGTTTTTATGACCGCTGCTTCCGCCGCAGCGAAAGCTTCCTTCCTTTTCGTTTATATCCGTTTACCCGTTTTGCGGATGCGATGTTTTTGCGGGCAGACACGCTTCCGCCGCACCGCACGATTGATTATATCCCTCATTCCCCTTCCGTACAATGCATAAAACCCGCCGTTTGTCCGAAGTGCGAATTTATCCGCAAAACCCGCTTTTTCGATTGAATCCGGACATTGATTTAATTTAGTTTAAGTACTGCCGCTTTATGCCGAAATTCAAACGGTCTCCGGCTGTTTCGAAAAGGAGTGCGGCACAACAAAAAGGCGGACGGTTCCGCCTCCGTCCGCTTTTTGTATGCATGAAGAAATTAACGATTGAATATGGTTTTGCCGCAATGCGGCAATGCTGTCGCTCCGTTATCAGCCTGTTATGCGATACTTGCGGGTGTACATGTCAAACTCGTCCTCGAATGCGGGATTGTCCTTCTTCATTTCGGACAGAGATTCATGCATGTTCATATTGTGTTTGCCCGCATCAATAACGCAGAGAGCAATGTTGGAACAGTGATCCGATGCACGCTCAAGATTCGTCAGTATGTCAGACCAAATGAATCCCGCTTCAACCGTGCATTCGCCGTTCTTGAGCCGTGCAATGTGCCTGTCGCGCAGCTGAACCTTCAAATCATCAATAACCTGCTCCAAAGGTTCGATTTTCATCGCTTTTTCGGGATCACTGTCCCTAAATGCGGCACATGCAGCCGTCAAAATTTCGGAAACGGCACTGCAAAGCACGCCGAGTTCCGCCTTTGCCCGCCCGGTAAACTCGATTTTTTTGCTGCGGAGTTCCTCCGCCGATTCAAGAATATTGACGCTGTGATCCGAAATTCGTTCAAAATCGCCTATCGCTTTGAGCAGCTTGGAAACCTCCGCACTGTCGTCCTCCGTCAACTGATTCCTGCTGAGTTTGGTGAGATACGTCCCGATGATGTCCTCCAGATGATCGCTGTTATCCTCGGCTTTACGTATTTTTCCCGCCGAATCTGCATCATAATTCGTGAGCATATCCATGCTCAGTTTGAAAGCCTCCGCCGTCTCCTCCGCCATGGTTTCAACCACGCGCTCGCATTGTTCCAGCGCGATTGCGGGTGTTGCAAGCAGGCGGTCGTCCAGTTCGGAAATCGTGTCCTTCTTGTTTCCGTCCGGAACAAGCCGAACCGCAATTTTTTCAAGCAGGGGCGCAGCCGGAAACAGCAGCGCGGTGCAAAGGATATTGAAAAGCGAATGCGCGACAGCAATGCCGAGATAACTTGCCGCCGTATCAAACAACAGTGGTTTGAAAACATAGGAAACGATCGTGAACACCGTCAGCCAAACCACCGTGCCGATAACGTTGAACGAAAGATGCACGATTGCGGCACGCTTTGCGTTCTTGTTGGCTCCGAAAGAGGATATGATCGCCGTTATGCAGGTTCCGATGTTTTGTCCCATGATGATCGGAATCGCCGCACCGTAAGATACCTGTCCCGTGACGGTCAACGCCTGCAAAATGCCGACGGAGGCCGATGAGCTTTGGATTATCGCCGTCAGCACCGCACCCGCAAGCATTCCGAAAAGCGGATTTTTGAACATTATGAACATGTTGCGGAAGGCGGGAACATCCGCAAGCCCGGCAACAGCACCGGACATTGTGTCCATTCCGAACATCAGCGTTGCAAAACCGAGCAGAATTGTGCCGGTGTCCTTCTTTTTGTCTGTTTTTCCCGTCATCAAAAGAATCATTCCTGCCAATGCAAGCACGGGTGTGAACGATGTGGGTTTCAAAAGCTGAACGAAGACATTGCTGCTTGAAATTCCGCCGAGGCTCAGAATCCACGCCGTTACCGTTGTGCCGATGTTCGCCCCCATGATAACGCCGATGGACTGTTTAAGCGTCATGAGTCCCGAGTTAACAAACCCAACGACCATAACCGTTGTTGCTGATGAGCTTTGAATCACCGCCGTCACTCCGAGACCCGTCAGGAAGCCCTTCATGCGGTTGTTTGTCAGCTTGCCGAGCAAAAGCTTCAGCCCTCCGCCCGCTCTGCGCTCCAGTCCGTCACCCATTACGTTCATGCCGAACAAAAACAGGCACAGACCGCCGATAAGCGTTAAAATATCAAAAATATCCATTAACCTTCCTCCCGATTTTTCCGATGCACCGTTTCGGCCGCATACGCATTGATTTCGTATGTTTTTATTCTGTGCCTGTCGATTTGACGGCGCAGCAAAGCCTCTCGGTTGCTGTGCTTTTAATTTTATCATGTACACGGATAAGATACGGCTAAGAAATTGCCGCATCGCCGTCTGCTTTTCGTATACAGGTAAATATATATCGTGTTTTCCTTGACATATCGGCAAAAATCTGTCACAATAAGCATGAACGGAAGCAATGGGTTTTGTTTCGTTCAAAAAAATTTTACCTATTCAGGAGGTTTCACCCGTGCTGTTTAAAACAATTGAGCAGGCAAAGGAATTCATCCTTGACAACAAAATTGAAATGGTCGATTTCAAAATGACCGATATCGACGGTCGTTGGCGTCATATCACCATCCCCGCCGCCCGTTTTAATGAAAACACGATGAAATACGGCATCGGCTTTGATGGTTCCAACTACGGCTACGCACCCGTTGAAAACAGCGATATGGTCTTCATTCCCGACCTTTCCACCGCTGCTGTCGATCCCTTTGCGGAGGTTCCGACCCTCACCATGAGCGGCGATGCAATGATTATCGACCGCCCCGAGAACCGCCCGTTCGATCAGTATCCCCGCAACGTTATCAAGCGCGCTGTTGAATACATGCGTGAATCCGGCATTGCCGACGAAATGATCATCGGACCGGAATTCGAATTCCATGTGTTTGACAATGTTCAGTTCGAAACTCGTCCCGAATGCGTTCGCTGTGAAATTGACACCGAAGAAGCCGATTGGAACACCGGCAGCAGTGAAGACGGTTTCCAGATTCCGCACAAGGGCGGCTATCACATCGGTGCTCCGCAGGACAGGTATTACAATCTCCGCAGCGAAATGTGCATGCTTATGGAAGATTGGGGCGTTAAAGTCAAGTATCATCACCACGAAGTCGGCGGCCCCGGCCAGCTTGAAATCGAGGTTGAGCTTGATGATGTTGTCAAAATGGCCGACAACACCATGGTAACAAAATACATCATCCGCAACGCTGCCGTTGAAGAAGGCTGCACCGCAACCTTCATGCCCAAGCCCATCTATGCAGAAGCCGGCAACGGTATGCACGTTCACATGCTGCTCACCAAGGACGGCAAGCCCCTTTTCTATGATGAAAACGGCTATGCTCAGCTCTCCAAGCTTGCACACAACTTCATGGGCGGTCTGCTTAAACATGCAAAGAGTCTTTGCGCAATCACAAACCCGTCCACCAACAGTTTCAAACGCCTTGTTCCCGGCTTTGAAGCCCCCGTTACCATCGGCTATGCAACAGCGAACCGCTCTGCGGTAATTCGCATCCCCGCTTACGCAAAATCGCCCATGGCTAAGCGTTTCGAGCTGCGCAACCCCGACGGAACCTGCAACCCCTACTATGCTTATGCGGCAATCCTTATGGCAGGTCTCGACGGCATTATCAACGAAATCGATCCTTCCGTATGTGGCTGGGGTCCCTATGATTTCAACCTGTTTGACCTTCCCGAAGAGGAAAAAGCAAAGATCGACAGCCTTCCCAAGAGCCTTGACGAGGCACTTGATGCCCTTGAAGCAGACCATGACTATCTGACCCGCGGCGGCGTATTCCCCGAGAGGCTCCTCAATATCTGGATCGATCGCAAGCGCAAAGAGGCTGCACGCATCAATCAGATTCCGCATCCCGCCGAATTTGAAAGGTATTATGATCTTTAATCCTTTATCGGATGATTATTAAAGAATGCTTAAGCATTCTTCGGAATTCTGAGCTTTCTTTGAGCAAAGAAAACCGCCGCAGGCAAAATTCCTGCGGCGGTTATTTGTTTCGGAAGCATTTACGGCAGATTCGGTTCCGTCACGTTCGTTTCAAATGTCATTCGTCTCTTTCGGCGTCATACGGGCGCAGAATCAGCACTCTGTCCTCACCGAGGCTCATCTTTGTAATTGTTGCTTCACAATCGTTAAGGTTGTGAATGCGGCAGTCCTTTGCCGCATCAATGAAGGGTGCCAGCGGGCAAAGCTCAAGTTTAAGCTTCGGGGTTTTATAGTGCATGGGTATAACGACTTTGGGTTTCAGAATATTTGCAAGTTCACGCGCCTCAAGGTCATCTATTGTGTAAATCGCACCGATCGGAACCAGCATGATGTCAATATGGCCGACTTTTGCAATTGTTTCTTCGTCGGGAATCATGCCGAGATCGCCGCAATGAAGTATGCGCATATCATCCATGTCGTAAATAAACATGGTGTTTTTGCCGCGAAGCGCACCGCCGCTGCGATCATGTAAAGTTTCAACACCCATGATATGAATGCCTTTGACATTGTATTCGCCCGGGCTGCGGATAATCTCGGTATTGCCGCGCAAAATGCTGATGTTGTTGTGATCGTTGTGTTCGTGACTTATTGTCACGATATCTGCATGCATGGGCGGTATTTCATAACCGTAGGACGGATCGCACGGATCGGTCAGAACGGTGCTGCCGTTGCTGTCCGTCAAAAGAAAGCAGGAATGTCCATACCATTTAATTTTCATAAGTCAGTCAATTCTCCTTCAAACTATTGCACTAAAGTCATTTTTGCACTGCTCAGCAGTATCGCCGCAGCAGAAGCCTGCACTCCGCCGAATTTCCCCCCATCCGAATTTCCGAAAGCAGCAAGCACGGCACGTTCCGCCGAACGAACAGCGCGTTCATAAAGCCTTTTTGTTTCAAACCCGCCCGCAAGCGCAAAGGAGCGAAACAATGCTGTTCTGACGCTGTCCGTCATGATGCAGCGGCAGCCGGAGCAATAATAAGTCAAAAGCCGTGCGCAGGCATATTCCGTGCTGCACGGAAAAACAATTTTTTGCGGCATTTCCGGCATTGGAAGCAGCTCCGTGCATCGAACGCAAAAGCTGTTTAGGAACTCAATCGTCGGGTTAAAGCACAGATATCCGTTTTTTGCGGAAACTTGTTCAAAAATATTTATGCCTCGATATTTCCGCATATTCGAATACGGCAAACCGCATTCTGTTTTTTCGCATTCATTCAGCAGGCTTTCCGGCGAAATTCCGAATCGCGGCAGCAGCGGGACGGCAGCAGCACACACGGATGAATTCATTGAAATATCCTGTCTTTGAATCATTATTCCGGTATGCTGAAGCAAAAAGCCGATTATGCTTTCGGCAATGATCGAATGCATATCCAATTCATCCGCCCGAATGCCGTACATATCCTTCATTTCACCTCATGAATGACTTTTGCATAAATCTATATCCTATTTTAACTTATTGAGACGAAAATTTCAACCCCAATCTTATAGAAAATGCACTTTCTTGATATTTTTTCATATAGGATATGGTCTCTGATTCTTTTGCGTTCGCATTTTCATACGACACAAGCCCCGCAGGGATTTGCATCCTGCGGGGCTTGCAGCCCCGACCGAATCGGAAATCCGATTCGGTCGGGATTATGCTTTTGTTCATGCACAGTATCGGTTTCAGTCACTCGTTACGCTGATTTTCATCACTCGCAGCGTTGACTTCCGCCGTGTACCGAGCAGGATTCAGGCTCAGTCTTCTTCCTTCTTGCGGAAGATAACAACGCCTGCGCTCGCAACGATCGCTGCAATACCAACGCCGATGAGGCTCATTGCGCCGGTTATAGGCGGATTGGGAGCATCGGTGGGAACTGCGGTGGGTTCATCGGTGACGCCGGGCTCATCGGTGACGATGGGCTCGCTGCCGACTACGATTGAACCGTTCTCTGCGAAGAACGCGATGGGCGTGTTCTCGCCGCCTACGGGCATGTTGAAGAATTCCTTAACGAGGATCTCGATGGGCATTTCCGTGCCGTCCTCAAGGCCTTCCGCAACGGTGAAGTTCATGGTGAAGATCTTGCCGCTGCCGCTTACCGGGTCGGTGGGAAGCATGGAGCCGAGGCGTACGCTGCCGGGGATGCTCTGGAAGTCGAGGATGTTCATGCCGCCAAGATCCTTGATGGCCTTCATAATCTCGCCTTCGTCAACGCTGTTGAGCGTGAGCTTCTCTGCGTCGTACTGTACCCAGATGTTCATGCCGTTTGCCTCATATTCACCGTCGATGGTGAGATCGACGCTGACCTGGCTGCCTGCTGCAACATAGTGTACGCCGCCGACGCTGAAGATAACGTCACCGGGTGCGGGAGTTACGGGCTCGGGAGTATCCGTGGGGATCTCGGGAGTGGGAGTTTCGTCACCGGGCTCGGGAGTATCCGTGGGAGGCTCGGGAGTGGGGCTGTTGGTGATAACAGGGGTGGGAGAATCCGTAATAACGGGAGTTTCGCCGCCGCCGGGGATGATTTCAACATCGGTTGCATCGTTCTGGCCGAGGAGGTATACGGTGAAGTTGTAGGTGTAACCTGCTTCGAATTCGTAATCATCCGCACGGCCGCCGATGTTGCCCTGAGCGGAAGCGATCCAGATACGGTCACCGGGAGTCGGGTTCGCAATGCACCAGTCATAGGTGCCTGCGGGTACTTCGATGGTGATGGTGTTGTTGATAACGATGTTGCTCGTTGTGGTGCTGCCGTCTGCATTTACGGGAATCTTGTACTCGAATGCATCGTACAGACCTGCAGGTGCATCGCCGCCCTGGGTGAGAGGACCTTCTGCGGGGATCTCATTGCCGAATGCGGTTGCATCTGCGTCGAGGAGCATCTGATAACCGGAACCGTCGCCCCAAACATCGCCAACGGTGAGGCTGATGGTAGCGGTGGTTGCGCTGGGATCACGATACCTTGCCTTGATGGTCAGGTCGGAGTAAACGGGTGCGCCGTTGTAGTCCCAACCCGTGAATACGTAACCCTCATGCTCGGGAGGTGTGGGGAAGTCGGCTTCATCAAGGATGGTGCCTGCTTCAACGGTGTAGCCGCCGGGGATGGGTTCGTTGGTGAGACCGTCA
>ERZ835051.295-NODE-295-length-57577-cov-4.255207_pt1 | contig 57577 bp, 50 predicted proteins | sample MGYA00519575_ERZ835051 | MGnify/ENA primary metagenome ERZ835051 (study PRJEB31850, sample SAMEA3708769) | human gut metagenome | biome: human gut; feature: human-associated habitat; material: faeces | place: China | collected 2014 ... | reverse complement strand
ACAATCATTTCTGCATGGCTGAACTGTTACAAATCTGATTTTAATCTTCTTCAATGATCTGAATTTCCAGATAATCAAAATCAATATGCTCAATGAAGCTGTCCTGTGTAAAACGTGTTTTGGAATGGCGCTTAAAGTCTCTGATATTGAGGTCCAGCCAGATGGGGCGGGTGAGATCCAGCTCATAGCATGCCTCATCCAGTGCCTGAAATACCTTATGGGTACGGGTATCCTCCTGATCATTACAGATCACCACATCTTTTAGTAAATGATTTTCTTTAAATATTTTAGCCCATAAACGAAACATTTCAGGATCTCCTTATATAATCTTGACAGTATCTGTTTAAAATTCCTCTTCCATATTCTGAATGGCTGTGGTCTACCACTGATTCCAGGTAAGCAGAACCAGTGTGATGAGGATGACAAAGGCAAGCACCAGATATTCCAATATGGCTGCACAGATCTGATGTACCCTGCTTTCCATACGGGAACGGTCGCAGAACTGGATCAGTCCGATGACGGAGAACAGAAGTCCGACCACCACATAGCGGAAGTTGGCACTGCAGGTATAAGGGTACTTGATGATAAAAGCAATAAAGGTCAGTACAACGAGAACGTAACCAACCAGCAGGAACACGCCAAGCTCACGGTTTCCTTTGCGGATTTCCCGGATTGCCATAAGGATGTTGATGACAAATAATAAAATGCCGAGCGTCGCTGCAAGAATCAGGGCAGCACGGCAGCACTGTAAAAGAAAATCGGATAATTCCGGACGGACTTCATCGAAGATGGAGGTCCGGAACAGAATCTGCCAGGTGTTGCAGATGGTATTTCCGTTGATGGTGTGGAACGGATAAGCAAGCTCCATAGAGGTAGGAAGTCCGAAAATCTGCTGGTAGGAGAACTTGCCGATGTACTGCTCGGATTCCGGAGGCAGAATCGGTACACCGGGATTTGTATTGTAGAAAACGAGGTTCCGGATTACCCAGGAAAGACCGATCCCGGCAGTCAGGACACCGAAAATGGCAAATTCGCGGATGGATTTCCAGATGTGTCCGGCTTTGCATTCTTTCACAAAATGCATCAGGAAAACGGCCGCCAGAGGGAATGCCATTACGGCAACATTTAATTTGGTAATCATTCCAAAGCCTAACGATAAGGCAATAAGAATGAGATTTTTCAGAGATTTATGCTCTATCCAGCACAGGGCAAAGTAGAAGCAGGTAAAGGTAAGCAGTGTCGATAACATATCGTTATTGACACTTGCAGACATATAGATCATGCCGGGATGAAAGGTGAGCAGTGCCATGGCAGGAACCATACAGGTATCGGAGCATTTGATTTTCTTTAAAATGCCATATCCGACGGTAAGACACAGACTGGAATATAAAAGGGTCAGAGCCTGGATGTTTTCAAACGCCAGACGGTCACCGGCACCAAACAGCATCTGCAGATCAATGAACAGGCAGGAAAGGATGTGGTGAAAGGGCGGATGATAATAGGAGAACAGCTTATAAGGGCTGAAATCCGGAAGATGCCCGAACTTACACAGGTATTCGATATAGCCGAGGTGGCCGGGATTAATCAGATCATCGGACAATCCGGAGAAGTAGCCTTCGTCATGCTGGCGGTCGACCACGCCGGTGCAGATTACATAATAGCTTCGCAGAATTACGCCCCCGGTAATCAGAAGAAATACCTTATCGTCTGTCGTGAGACGGCTATTCTTAACCATAAAAAAGCAGCCTGCCAGATAAAGGAGCAGGATCACAACGAACATGCCGGTTTTATACTCATGGGATAAGCCGGCAAGAGAAGGGCATGCCTGCATGAATACAGTATATAGAAAGAATATGCCAATTATGATGGCGGTACGGTATTGATCTGCTTTTTTGAAAATGACAGCTGCTTTTGGTGGTGGAGATGTTTATTCCCAGAAGGGATGGACATTGACATTTGTTGTTTTGATGATTGTATTTGTTGTTTTAAACATGTTTACATTCTTTATGTGCAAAGAGCGTGTCGTAGAAGGTGGTTCTACTCAGAAAGAGGCAAAGGAAAATCAGGTTTCCTTTATCAAAGGCATTAAAGGATTGTTCGTCAATAAGTATTGGGTATTACTGGTAATTGCTATCTTTGCAATGTATTTTATGATGTCCTGCTTCTTCGGATCTGCCGTTTTTTTTGCACAGTATAATGTAGGAAATGCCGGTAAATATGCCATTATTTCTAACTGTCTTTCTATTGCACAGATTACATTCCTCTTTGTGACACCATTCATTATGAAAAAGGTTTCCAAGAAAAATCTGTTTATGTGTGGAATGGCAGTTTCCGGAATTGGATTTCTTCTTTCCGGTTTTACAACAGATGTAACAATGACCTGTGTATTATCTGTTGTAAAGGGTATGGGATTTGCATGTGGAGGAGCTTCTATGTTTGGTCTTCTTCAGGATGCAATCACATACGGAGAGTGGTACAACGGATATGGAACAGCCGGAATGGGAAATGCAGCATCTTCATTTTGTATGAAGGTTGGCTCCGGTATTGGTACAGCAGCACTTGGATGGGTGTTGGGCTTCGGCGGATTTGATGCAAAGAAGGCAGTGCAGTCTGCTAAGTCGCTGGCAGCAATTAATTGGTCCTTTGCATGGATTCCGTTTATTATGGTAGTGATCGTAGTGGTCTGCATGGTATTCTTTGATCTGGACAAGAAGTATGATCAGGTTCTTGCTGATCTGGAGCAGGGAAAACACCGTAAGGACAATTAATCGGCAGAGCAGTCATTGTGTATAGAGGAGGATTACCATGAGGGAATTGCAGGAAAAAGATATTCTATTTGGAGCAGCATATTATCCGGAGTATATGCCGTATGACCGGCTGCAGGAAGACATTGCTATGATGCAGAAAGCAGGAATGAATACGATTCGTATTGCAGAGTCAACCTGGAGCACATTAGAACCGGCAGAAGGTGTATACGATTTTTCCTATATTGATAAAACACTTGCGGCAGCAGAGGAAGCCGGAATGTATGTGATCATTGGGACACCAACGTATGCCATTCCCTCCTGGTTAGAAAAAAAATGTCCGGAAGTGATGGTGTTTGACGGGTATTCCAGAAAGAAATACGGAAAACGCCAGATCATGGATATCGTTCACCCGGTGTTTCGTAAATGCGCTGAAAATGTGATCTGTAAATTGCTTGAGCATACGGCAAATGTTTCCTGTGTGATAGGTTTTCAGATTGATAATGAGACGAAGCATTATGGAACAGCATCGCCACAGGTGCAGCGGATGTTCGTTGAATATTTAAAGACAAAATTTCATACGACCGAGCAGTTAAACGAAGTATTTGGCTTGCGCTACTGGAGTAATTCCATTTCTGATTGGTCGGATTTTCCGGATATGGCAGGCTGTATTCATGGTGGACTTGCCTGCGAATTTGCTAAATTCCAGAGAAGTCTGGCGGCAGAGTATTTAGTGTGGCAGTCAGAGCTTGTAAAAAAATATAAGAGGCAAGATCAGTTTATTACACATAATTTTGATTTTGAATGGAAAAAATTCGGAGCAGATATTGCGCAGGATGGGTATTCTTATGGTGTGCAGCCTGATATCAATCATTATGAAGCGTCTAAAGCCGTGACGATCGCAGGAACAGATATTTATCATCCGACGCAGGATGGTCTGACAGGAGCAGAGATTGGATTTGGTGGGGATTCTATTCGAACCCTTAAGGATGATGCATATATTGTGCTGGAATGTCAGGCGCAGGCATTTAAATATTGGACACCATATCCGGGACAGCTCCGTCTTCATGGATACAGCCATCTGGCAAGTGGGGCGGCAGGCGTTTTATACTGGAACTGGCATTCCATTCATGATGGATATGAAACATATTGGAAGGGTGTTTTGAGTCATGACTTTTCTACGAATCCGGTATATGAAGAGGCGGGAGAATTTGGGCGTGAGATTGCCCGGTTCGGCAGGGAGACATTGTGTATTTCCCGGAAAAATCAGGTGGCTGTGGTAATTGATAATCAGTCTCTGAGCAGCTTCAACTGGTTCCCGATTGACAAGGATTTAAGCTATAATGATGTGGTTCGCTGGATGTACGATTGTTTGTACGAAATGAACATCTCCTGTGATATCATAGACATTCACCAATTGGAAGAAAAATTTGATCAGGAACAAAAGCCGTATCAGATGATCGTTACACCTGCGTTATATAGTGTATCGGATGCATTTGTTCAGAAGATGAAGGGATTTGTGCAGGCTGGTGGAGTGGTTGTAAGCTCTTTTAAGTCTTTTGTGGCAGATCGTCAGTTAAGTGTGTATTCAGATGTGCAGCCTCATGGCATGACGGATTGCTTTGGTATGAGCTATAATCAGTTTACGGAGCCGGGACGGGCAACGGTTGCAGGAGAAAATATTTTATATTTTGCTGAATTGTTGAAACCGGATACGGCTCAGGTGATAGAGTCATATGAGCATAAATACTGGGGAAAATATGCCGCGATCACTAAAAATGCTTTTGGACAGGGATATGGTTATTATATTGGCTGCTATGTAACGAAAGAAAGACTGAAGAAAATATTTAAGGATGCTGTTGTTTGTGCTCAGGTTCAAAACTATTTCGATGACGAAATAAAATGGCCTGTGATCATTCGCAGCGGCATTAATGAGAAAAAAGAAACAATTCATTATGCTCTTCATTACAGTGAGGAAGCGGAGAGTTTTATTTGCCCATTCGAAAAGGTGGAGGATCTTCTGTCAGGTAATATCTTTATGAAGGGGCAGAGTATTCCGATGAAGGATTGGGGTGTCCGGATTTTGAAAGAGTATGAAGGAGAGTAATCATGAAATTTACATTTGTGGAAAGTGTTGGAAAACAAAAACTCTTAAGAAATGAGAAAACAGTAGATTTTATTGATGATACAGGAGTAGAGGATCAGGTAATTAATATTTATCCTCAGATAAAATACCAGACCTTTGAAGGGTTTGGTGGAGCAATTACTGATGCTGCAGGTTATGTATTTCAACAAATGAATGACGTGCAGCAGAAGGAGCTGCTCACAAAATATTTTGATCCGGATCACATGAACTATGTTAGAGTGCGGATTCATATGGACAGCTGTGACTTTTCGACTCATTTGTATTCGGCGATAAAAGACCCGCAGGACAGAGATTTGGAATCATTTGATTTTACGGATACAGAGAAATATATTCTGCCATTGTTGGAGGCTGCACAGAAAACAGCGCAAAGACCATTAAAAATAATGCTGTCACCGTGGTCTCCGCCTGCATTTATGAAGACAAATGGTGCCCGTAAAAATGGTGGAAGTCTGAAAAGAGAGTTTTATCCCTTATGGGCAAAATGTATTTGCCGATACATTGCAGAGTTTGAGAAACGCGGATATGAGGTGGAGCAGATTTCTGTGCAAAATGAACCAAAAGCTGTTCAGACATGGGATTCCTGTGTGTATTCTTCAGCTCAGGAAAAGGAGTTTCTTTCGGAATATCTGTATCCGGCTATGGAGCGGGCAGGACTGGAACATGTGAAGGTGTTTGTGTGGGATCATAATAAGGAACGTGCTTTTGAAAGGGCATGTGAGTTGATCGATGAAAAGACGGATCACATGATTGACGGAGTTGCATTTCACTGGTACAGTGGAGATCATTTTGAGGCACTGGATCTTATTCGGAAACAATTTCCGGATAAGAAACTGATTCTGTCAGAAAGCTGTCTGGAATACAATAAATTTAATCCGTCCGCAGAAGAAATTAATGCGGGACGTCTGGCACATGATATGATTGGGAATTTAAATCATGGATTGAATTCATTTTTTGATTGGAATATCCTTTTGGATAAAGAGGGAGGTCCCAATCATGTTGGAAATTATTGTGATGCCCCTTTTCTGTATGATGTGGAACACAAAGAGCTGATACAGCGAATGAGTGCGGATTACTATTGGCATTTTTCGCATTTTATCCGGGAGGGTGCGGTAAGGCTTGGTTTCAGCAGATATACAGATGCAATTGATGTGACCGCCTGGGAAAATCCCGACGGAACAATTGTTTTGATCCTGTTAAACCGCGGTGTAGAAGCTGTGCCGGTGAACATAAGGCTTCAAGGAAAGGAAGCGGATATTACGGTATCGGCGCGAAGTATTGTCAGCGGTGTTGTTAGCGGTCAGTAGATGGAAATACGGACGTTTTTAAAATTGAGAGGAGAGAAAGATGATTAGAAATCCAATTTTACCGGGTTTTAATCCGGATCCCTGCATCTGCAGAAAGGGAGATGATTACTATATCGCAGTATCGACATTTGAATGGTTTCCGGGAATCCCGATCTATCATTCCAGAGATATGAAAAACTGGGAGCTTTATACACATGTGCTGACAGACGACAGTAATCCTGATCTGAAGAAGCTGCCGTCCGCTAAGGGAATATGGGCACCATGCCTGACCTACTGCGAGCAGGAGGATCTGTTCTATGTGATCTACGGTGTGATGAATTCGATGAATGCACGTTACTTTGATGTGGATAATTTCCTGATCACGGCAAAGGATATTAAGGGACCGTGGAGTGAGCCGGTTTATTTGCATTCCTCCGGCTTTGATGCATCGATCCTTCACGATGATGACGGCAGAAAATATATTGTTTCTCTGGACTGGGAGACAAGAGAGGGCTATGAGAAGCCGGGCGTGATCGCACTTTCCGAGTATGATCCGGAGAAAAAGGAGATCATCGGCTACCCGAAGCGCATCTGGCGTGGGGGCACAGACCGTGGCTGCATCGAGGCACCGCATCTTACCAAACGGAACGGCTATTATTATATTATGTGTGCCGAGGGTGGTACAGGCTATAACCATTGTGTGACGATGGGGCGTTCCCAAAACGTATGGGGACCGTATGAGGGAGATCCGAAGAATCCGATCGTAACCTCCAATCCGGTGGTATCCAATGAAAGACACGATCCGGATCATCTGAAACCGAAATATTTCAACCCGGATGTCGTGCTGCAAAAGGCGGGACACGGAAGCTATGTCGAGACACAGCTTGGTGAGATATATCTGGTGCATCTGTGCTCAAGACCATTCCGACCGGAGCTTCGCTGCACACTGGGACGTGAGACGGCGATCCAGAAAATGGAGTGGACGCCGGACGGCTGGATGCGTATGGCGGACGGCACCAATATCGCAAAGGAATACTGCGAGGAGAGTGCACTGCCGGAATACAAGGTACCGCAGATCCCTGATTTTGATGACTTTGACGACGAGGAGCTTGGCAATTTCTATTATGCACCGCGTATCATGCCACAGAGCTTTGCCGATATTCATGCACGAAAAGGGTATGTCCGATTAAGGGGACAGGAGTCAAGAACCTCCCTGAATAAGGTGAGCATTCTTGCAAGAAAGCTGACAAGCGTTTATGCGACGATCACGACCAAAATGGAATTTGTGCCGGAGGTGCATCAGCATTCCGCAGGACTGATCCTGTACTATGATAATATGAATTATATCAACCTGCGCAAATATTACAGCGAGACGCTCGGACAGAGTGCCATCTCCATTATAGCATTGGAAAACGGGGTGAAGACAGAGTTTGTTAATACCCGTACCGGCGTAGAGGATGTACCGATCTATTTCCGCCTTGAAATTAACGGAAAACATTCACAGTTTTACTGGGGATATGATGGCTCCCATTACGAAAAGATCGGCATTCCGTTTGACACGACAAAGTTTTCCGATGAGTATTGCAAATACGGAGAATTTACGGGAACAATGGTCGGCATTACCTGTGCGGACCGCGTAAAACACAAGCATTATGCGGACTTTGACTTCTTTGAATATTGTGCCAAAGAAGACAAAGCGGTGGAATAGAAAATGAAAGGGAGCTCTTCTTGATTTTTTTTGATATTTATAAGATAATAATGCTGCGGGTGAGAACGGAAATGGGAGGACAAGGGAATGAACACATCCGAATTGGTGTCCAAAAGTATGGACATTATCGTGCATTATTATCAAAATGATATTCAGCCCTTTGTGGACGTTATGCATGAGGAAATTGACTGGTACGGACCGTGCGAGGGGCAGGTTATTCATTCTAAAAAGCTGCTTACGCAGACATTTGCGCAGGAGGATAATCCGCTGACCTTTGAGACGATTGATATGAAATCATCGCTTCTGTGGAAGGAGCGGGACACCTGTGAGATCCTTGTGACCTTCCTGGTGGATACCTTTTATCCGGACAATAAAGTGATCCGCTGTGACCAGAGGATCCTGTTAAACTGGAAGGAGGTCCGGCAGACGGATGAAGACGGGCATCGCAGCGTTGAGCCGAAGATCCGGACCTGCTTTATTGTGAATGCGATCCCGATGGATGGCAGAGACGTGATCTATCCCGTACATTTTACAGATATGCCGGTCGCAAAGATGTTTAGCATAACGCCTGCTGTAAAGCATCTGATGATCCGGGGCAGGGACAGCAGTCTTTTATATCTGGCGGACAATGAGGTGCTTCATGTGAAGAGTATGGGACATTACACCGAGATTTACTGTGTGAATAATATCTATGAAAGCTCGGAGGGAATCTCTGCGATACAGGAGAAATACCCGGATGTCTTCCTGCGCATCCACAAGAGCCATCTGATCAATCCGGCGTTTGTGCAGTCGGTCAAAAGGTATGAGGCAGTGATGATGGACGGCAGCAGTGTGCCGATTTCCACGAGAAAGTATGCGGCGATCCGCAGGCAGATTACCGACCAAAAATAAAAATATTATAAAGTCTGCAAAAGTCGTTCTCAAAGAACTTGACTTAAAGTGAACTTTAAGTGTTATACTTGCGTTGTTGGATGAAACGACGCAAGTTTTTTTCAACAGGTTCCCGGTAGAAATAAATGAGAAAACAAGGAGGAAAGAACATGTATTTAGAGCAGATCAATGGACCTGAGGACGTAAAGAAGTTATCCGGAGAGCAGCTGACACAGCTCGCAGATGAGATGAGACAGGCTCTTTTAAAACGGGCAGGTATCCATGGCGGTCATTTCGGGCCGAATTTCGGAATGGTGGAAGCAACGATTGCACTTCATTACGTGTTTGAATCACCAAAGGATAAGATTGTATTTGATGTGTCCCATCAGACATATCCACATAAAATGCTGACCGGCAGAAAGGATGCGTATCTGTATGAAGAGCATTATGATGATGTGACCGGCTACAGCAGTCCGCAGGAAAGTGAGCATGACCACTTTACGGTAGGTCATACTTCTACCTCTGTCAGTCTGGCATGCGGCATGGCAAAGGGACGTGACCTTAACGGCGGAACAGGCAATGTGATCGCTGTGATCGGAGACGGTTCTCTCAGTGGAGGTGAGGCATTAGAGGGACTTGATTTTGCTGCAGAGCTTGAGAGCAATCTGATCATTGTTGTCAATGATAATGATATGTCCATTGCTGAAAATCATGGAGGCTTATACAGCAATCTGAAGCTTTTGCGCGACACAAAGGGACAGGCAGAATGCAATCTGTTCCGCGCAATGGGACTGGATTATGTGTACGTTGATGAGGGCAACAATGTGCAGGCGCTGATCGAGGCATTTCAGAGTGTAAAGGACAGCGACAAGCCGGTTGTTGTTCATATCAAAACTCTCAAAGGAAAGGGCTATGCACCGGCAGAGCAGAACAAAGAGGCATGGCATTACAATGCACCATTTAATATTGAGACCGGAGAGGCACTCGGTCAGCCGCAGGGCGAGGATTATTCCGATATTACGGCTGAATTTCTGCTTGATAAGATGAAGCAGGATCCGGCTGTTGTTGCGATCACCTCTGCAACACCGACCGTTTTAGGCTTTACCAAGGACAAGCGTGATCTGGCAGGCAAGCAGTTTGTCGATGTGGGAATCGCTGAGGAGACAGCCGTTGCACTTGCATCCGGAATTGCCGCAAACGGTGGAAAGCCGGTCTGGGGTGTATACAGCACCTTCGTACAGAGAACCTATGATCAGATCGCACAGGATCTTTGCATTAACAATAATGCCGCAACGATCGTAACCTTCTGGGGAACCGTTTACGGAATGAACGATGTGACACATCTCGGTCTGTATGATATTCCGATGATGGCAAATATTCCAAACCTTGTTTATCTGGCACCAACCACCAAGGAAGAGTATCTGGCGATGCTTGACTGGAGTCTGGAGCAGAATGAGCATCCGGTAGCGATCCGTCTTCCGGGTGGTCCTGTTGTGTCTGACGGACAGAAGGTAACGAAGGATTTCTCTGACCTGAATAAATATGAGATCACCCAGAAGGGACAGAAGGTGGCAGTCATCGGTCTTGGTACCTTTTATTCTCTGGGACAGAGCGTTGCAAAGGAGTTTGAGGAAAAGACAGGCACAAAGGCAACCGTGATCAATCCATATTATATTACCGGTATTGATCAGGACATGTTAGAGAATCTTAAGAAGGATCATGATGTTGTGATCACGCTGGAGGACGGCATCCTGGATGGAGGCTTCGGTGAGAAGATTGCACGTTTCTACGGAGACTCCGACATGAAGGTATTAAACTACGGACTGAAGAAGGAATTCTTAGACCGTTATGACGCTGCTGAAGTTGTGAAGGAGAACCGGCTGACTAGGGAGCAGATTACAGAGGACGTTATGAAGTTTGTGTAATTCACGGGAACAGAATGTTTAGAGATATTTTTAGTAATCATAAATAAATAATGGATACAAATTCGGCACTATTGTAAAATAGTGCCGAATTTGTATTTACAAAAGGAAACGGAAATGATATCATACTGAATATAAAAACGGCACTAATTTGGAAAAATGCCGAAAATGTATTTTGGGAGGTGATTGACATATGGATGAAAACCTTAGATCACTATACGGATTATCAATGTTTAACAAAAAATATTTATTTGAGATATTTATGGAAAATATAGGAAACATGAGTAAAAGTACCATGGAAAAATATTTAAAAAAATATTTGGAATCCGGTAAAATAGCCCGTATTGGCAGAAATGCATACTGCATAAAGGGCGAGCTGAGAGATTATGAATACGATTATTCGAGAACGTCGATTCATATTTCAGGAATTTTAAATAAAGATTTTTATGATTTGGATTTCAGAATTGCAGAACTGTATCAGATGAATCGTTTTTTGAATCACCAAATTGCGCATAATGTTATTTTTGTTTTTGTAGAAAAAGAATTATGCAGTTCTGTATTTGAACGATTAAAAAAAGAGTACGAGGGTAAAATTCTTATTAACCCGACAGAAGAGGATTTCTTTCATTACAGACAGGATGATATAATTGTTTTAAGAAATCTTTTGACGGAATCACCCAAAGGGAAGGAAGAAGTCTGGCATACAGATTTAGAAAAATTGCTGGTAGATATTTTTTCGGAAAATCTGGTAAAAGCAATGTTTGGTGAATCAGAGTATCCGGCTATTTATGAAACAGCATTTGATTCTTATGTTGTGGACGAGAGTCAGTTGTTTCGATATGCAAGAAGACGTAAAAGTGCAGATAAAATCAGAAAATTTATAGAGGAAGAAACAAATGTAAAATTGCGATTAGGGTAAAGGAGTTTTGGATGATTACAAGAGAAAATTATAGTGTAGAGCATATTATGGATTTGTACAAATCGAGCAAAAGAGATCCAAATTTGATTGAACGGGTATTATTTGCATTTGGGTTACTGGAAGCACTTAGAAAAGTTGAGTTACCGTTTATTTTTAAAGGAGGGACATCACTTCTTTTAATTCTTGATAAACCAATGAGGTTATCTACGGATGTTGATATTATTGTAGAACCAGGTACGGAAGTTGATAAGTATCTTGAAAAAGCTGCCAAGATATTTCCATTTAAATCTTATGAGGAACAAATTCGTAAAGGAAAAAACAATATAGAAAAGAGACATTTTAAGTTTCAGTTTGATTCACCCAGGATGAAAGAACCTGTAGAAATTATTTTAGATATTTTATTTGAGTCAAGTAAGTATGGAAATACAATAGAAAAAGATATTGATTGTGAATTGTTGATTACAGAACCGAAATATTTACAGGTAAAAGTTCCGGATATTAATAGTATTTTGGCAGACAAGTTGACTGCATTTGCACCACATACTACAGGCGTCCTGATCGATACAAGAAAAGATCTGGAAATAATGAAACAGATGTTTGACGTATATTCTTTAATTAATGTTTTCGATGATTTTAATATTGTCTATGGAACGTATTATAAAATAGTAGAAGATGAAATTGCATATCGAGGAATTGATGTTACAGCAAAAGAGGTTCTTATGGATACCTACCAGGCATCTGTATGTATTGCAAGCAGAGGCATGTATTGTACGGAGGACTATCAAAGTTATCTGAAAGGAATCAGAAGCTTAGCCGGACATATTTATTCGCTTGATTATTCTGCAGAAGTGGCGTCTGCATATGCTCCGAGTTTAATGTATATATCAGCATGTTTGATGGCAAATGTACCATATAAAAAAATTGAAAATGCTGATGAATATATAAAAAAGCAGCATACAGATAGAATCGTGTCAAAAGCATTAAAATCTTTGAAGAAAAGAAATCCTCTTGCCTATGCGTATTCAATTAAAGCAGATGAATTGATGAACAGTGTTACAAATCCTTTGTGATCTCAAAGAAAGCCACTGCACTGGCAGCAGCCACATTGAGGGAATCGACACCGTGGGACATTGGGATCATCACAGTGTGGTCACAGGCATCAATTGTCTCCTGCGAAAGGCCTTCCCCCTCGGTTCCGAGGACGATGGCAAGCTTCGAAGCATTTGCAAGCGTGGGATCCGTAATGGACAGAGACTGATCCTTGAGTGCCATGGCAACTGTGATAAAACCAAGCTCCTGAAGCTGTTTTATATATGATCCGGCGGATGCGTTGTCTTGCTCTGTGGCAGAGGATGGACCGGATGGCAGATAGGTCCACGGAATCTGAAAAACAGTTCCCATACTCACGCGGGCGGCACGACGGTAAAACGGATCACTGCAGGCAGGTGTCAGAAGGACTGCATCCATGCGGAGTGCTGCTGCCGATCGGATAATAGCGCCGACATTCGTGGGATTTACAACGTCCTCCAGGATGGCGATTCGTCTGGCATTCCGGCAGAACTCTTCGACGGATCTTAAAGCAGGACGGTGCATTGCACAGAGCGCGCCTCTTGTGAGAGCAAATCCGGTCAGCTTTGTTAATATCTCATAGGGCGCTGTGTAAACCGGAATATCCGGACATCGGGATATGATGTCGGCAAGCCGGGTGTCCGGATGCTTTGTTTCAGCGAGAAGAGAGATCGGTTCACATCCCATATTCAGCGCACGCTCGATCACTTTGGGACTTTCGGCGATAAAGATACCGCCATTTGGTTCATAATAATGTAAAAGCTGTGATTCGGAGCAGCGTGCGTATATATCAAGCTCCGGAGCCTGAAAATCAGTAATTGGGATAATCTCTGCCATGGGAACCTCCTGTTAGTGGAAATTATAAATGTATGATGTTGGGCTCAAAATGCCTGTTGAGCCCAACATCATACAATGTAACATACAAGTTCTATTCTGTCTATGATACGCTTGTTTTCTGTTTATATATTATAAAAAGCAAAATTTATTCTAAATATAATGTTTCGTCCATATCTGGTTGTAAGCGACCAGATGTTTTTGATTTGTAATGATAGGATATTGACAAAAAAACATCATAAGAGTATAGTGGTGATAGAAAAATGATAAAATACCATCATAGAGATTGGGGGATACAATTTGGACATTACAATTACAGATATTGAAAAGTACCTTGAAGAAGTAAAAGCAGCGATCAATGCGGGCTGTTATCGAATAGAGATGAATGATAACAGGAAAGACAATCAGGATTTGTTTTTAGATTATATTATTAGCGAGGAAAAGAGAAAACAAATACTTTTGAGTCTTGAAGCTACAGATTTCTCAGAGATTAGACATAATACTCATAGAGGGTATGAGCATGAACTGTTATATGTATTTGGCAAAAATGTTAATTTGTTGCGTAGATTTTTGCCCGGAGAAGAACAGGTATCACTGTATATAAAGTTTAATAAATTAGAATCAAGGTATGTAATTGTAATTTCATTTCACAAGCAGAAGTATCCAATAAAGTATATGTTTAAATAGACAATTGAAAAATAGAAGGAGGACAATAAAATGGTAAAGGAGAAAAAGTTTGATTTTTGTACTTCATGCAGAAAAGAAACATCATACAAAATAATTAAGAAAACTGTACAAAAAGTAATTAAGGACAAATCTTATGAATTTAAAATTGCTGTTGCAGTATGTGATGAATGTGGAAAGGAGATGGATATTCCAGGTCTTTTCGATTTGAATATAAAATCTATTGACGAACAATATAGACAGGCTGAAGGATTGATCAGTATTGATGATATTCAGAAAATTATGGATATTTATAATATAGGGAAAGCACCTTTATCGATTGCACTGGGGTTTGGAGAAATAACAATTACCAGATATTTGTCAGGACAGATGCCTTCCAAAAAGTATTCTGATATTATTAAGAAAGCGTTGTCGTCACCTAATTATATGATAAAACTTTTGAATGATAATGCTGAGAAGATGGGAGAAACTGCGTATCAGAAAGCTATAAAGGCGGCTGAAGAAATAGCAGGGTTATTTTGTGTTTCAGATAAAATGTTATTAACAATATCATATATATTTGAACAAATGAGGGAAGTTACTCCATTGGCGCTTCAAAAGATTCTTTATTTTATACAGGGGATTTATATGGTTTTATTTGGCAAACCTTTGTATAAAGAGGACTGCATGGCTTGGATTCACGGTCCGGTTTATGAGGAAGTATATGATTTGTTTAGGAACTTCAAATATAATCCAATCGAAGATGAAAGATTTGCAATCTTTAAAGATAGATTTGAAGAATTGGATGAACACGAAAAAATGGTCATTGATTTGGTGATTAACACATTTGGAAAATATAGTGGTAAAGTATTAGAAGATATCACACATGAAGAAAATCCTTGGAAGAATGCCCGGATGGGATATGAAGCCTCAGAACCTTCTAGAGAAATAATCAGCAAAGATGAAATTAAAAATTATTTTGAAAGTGTTGCTGATAAATATGGTGTCGATACAGAAGAAAAATTAAATTGCTATATTCAAAGCTATATGAAATGATGTTATGGAGATAAAATCTTGAGAGTAGGTCATCTTCAAAGAATATAGCCTATAAAATGCTCCGTCAGTGTTGCTGATGGGGCGTTTTCTGTTTTGATTGACAACACAGCCAACTTTATATAAAATTGAGACAGGGTGTATCACATGGAGGATTGTTTTATGAGCCGGTTACAGAAGAAGGAAAGTCTTAAAGAAACGAGGAGAAGGTTGATCATAGACACGGCTTTTCGAATTTTTGTGGAACAGAAGATCGAGCCGGTCAGCATGGGAGAGATTGCAAGTGCCGCAGGAATAGGGCGGGCTACATTATTTCGTTATTATGCGAATAAGCTCGAGCTGGTGGTTGCTGTCTGTGCTGCCAAGTGGAAGGAGTATCTGGATGAGCTGGATGCAAAGCGTCCATTGTCATCGATCGGAGATATTCCGGCGATCGACCGTTTTACCTTTACACTGGACAGCTATATTGATATGTACCGGTATCACAAAGAACTGTTGCAGTATAATGACAATTTCAATCATTATGTCACGCATGAAGGCGTAAGAGAGGAGCAGCTGGAGGGATTTCATGCATCGCTCTATTCGGTCGATACGAGACTGGAATGGATGTATGAGAAAGCTAAGGAGGATCATACGTTCCGTACGGATATTCCGAGAGAGGAATTTTTTCGTGTGACCGTGCATACGATGATGACGGCATGTGCTTATTATGCGGGCGGTTTTATCTGGGGTGCGGAGAATAATAAGGATTATACTCCGGAGCTTCTCAGAATAAAGGAAATGATCTTAAATTATGCGAAAACCTTGGAGTGACAGAGAGGGAGTAACTGTTTGTTATGTGTGCCTGGTAAGGAAAAGGAGGAAGATATGAAACAAAAACAAAGAAAACGAGGAATAAGGCGGATGTTTGCCGGAGCCATGGCGGTTCTTATGATGCTGTCGGCGGCGGATGTGAGCGGCTGGGGCGTGATGAATGCGAAGGCGGAGGGGACTACGGTGGGAACCACTCCTCAATATTTGACGATAGGCTCAACAAAAATTATTGATAATGGGAAATTTCAAAATAATGAAGGCTCTGGTAATGATACGATATATCAGGGAACCAATTGGTATTATGACCGCACGAAGAATCAGCTTGTACTGGAAAATGCGTCTATTTCTGGACATATTACAAGTATGAATGGTGATCTTTCGATTATCTTATCCGGAACAAATACTATGAAATCAGAAATGTTGATTCAAAGTATTTTAACAGAAAGCGGAATTGTGCCTACATTAGAAATAAATGGTAACAATCATAATGGAAGTCTAAGTTGCGGAACAATCAGTGTAGGTGACGATGGCTTAAATAATAATTTAAATATTATGGGAGCAACGCTGGAGACTTCCGAAATTGATTGCAGCGGTAGCGTAACGATTGAAAATAGTCATGTGGTAGCCAATGATGATTCTTCAACGGTAATCAGTGGTGACAAGATCAAAATAGTAGACAGTTATGTTGAAGCGAAAGCAACAACAGAACGATACGAAGGTAAGGTGATTAGGTCAAATCAACCAATTAATGTATCAGGAAGCCAGATTGTGGTTAGTCGTGCTTTAGCTTGTCTAGACCCTGTACTAAGCGATTGTAACTTCAGCAATTCTATTATCACAAAACAATGGAAAGAGTATGAGAAGGAAGTTAATGTAACGAAAACATATGTATATGGTAAAGCTACTTTAAAAGAAGATTTAACGATTGCAAGTGGAGAAAGTATTGAATTTGAGAGTGGTGCGAGCATTACCAATCCGGAGAAACTCACTTTGGCAGAAGGTGCGAGTCTTTTGGTAGATGGAGCAGAGCATATACATAACACAGACGGTGATGTTACATACACTTGGAAAGATGACAAGGAGCATATAAAAAATGTGGCGTGCAAAGACTGTCCAATCGGATATGTGACGAAGGAAACAGAAACTCACAGCATCGGCGAGAATGGTTTCTGTGCATGTAATGAGGTATACCAGCCGGCAAATCTCACCACAGACAAGTATGATATGGATGGGGACGGTAGCAAGGATGAGGTTTACGAGATCAGCAATGCAGGTCAGCTGTATTGGTTTGCAGGACTTGTAAATGGTACACTTTCAGGAGTGACGCAGAATACATCAGCAAATGCAGTCCTGACCGCGGATATTGTTGTGAATAAAAATGTTCTGAAGCCGGATGGAACCTTGAATGAGGGAACATTTAAGGAATGGACACCGATTGCAACTAGCGCAAGTCCATACACTGGTATATTTGACGGACAAAACTACACCATCAGTGGATTGTATTTCAATCAAGAGGATAGTTATAATGTGGGATTGTTCAGTCGTAACAATGGTAAGATTGCCAATGCAGGTATTTTGGACTCTTATTTCTATGGTACCAGCAAGGTAGGAGGCGTGTGTGGAAATAATTATACCGGAACTATCACAAACTGTTATAATACCGGCAGCGTTAGTGGTATAGGAACAGCAGGAGGCGTGAGCGGATATAATGATAACGGAAGCATCACAAACTGTTATAATACCGGAAACGTCAGTGGTAGTAGCGGTTTTGTAGGAGGCGTGAGCGGATGTAATAGTAAAGGAACTATCATAAACAGTTATAATGCCGGCAGCGTCAGTGGCTTAGAATTTGTAGGAGGCGTGAGCGGAGATAATAGTAAAGGAACTATCACAAACTGCTATAATATCGGTAGCGTCAGTGGTAGCGAAGGTTATGTGGGAGGTGTGAACGGATATAATAACGGAGGAACCATCACAAATAGTTATAATGTCGGTAGCGTCAGTGGTACAGAACGTCATGTAGGAGGCGTGAGCGGATATAATGACGGAGGAACCATCACAAACTGTTATAATATCGGTAGTAGTGTTAGTGGTAGTGGATATGTAGGAGGCGTGAGCGGAGATAATAGTAAAGGAACTATCACAAACTGTTATAATACCGGTAGTGTCAGTGGTACAGGGGTTAATGTAGGAGGTGTGATCGGACGTAATGAATCCAATGCAACCATCAAAAACTGTTATTATGACAGTACCATTTATACAGGAACAGCGATAGGATATGATGGTGGAACAACCGAAAAGGTTGAAGGAAAAACAACAGAGCAGTACAAGACCGGTGAGGTTGCGTATCTCTTACAGCTTGACCAGTCCGATGAAGTCTGGGGACAGACCATCGGAACAGATACCTATCCGACCTTAGGTGGAGCTAAAGTTTATAAGAACGCTGATTATAAAGGATGTGAGGGCAAACCGGGAGAGCCAGTGTCCTATGAATATTCCAATACAGAGAAGAATACCTATGGTGACCATCCAGATGCGGACAATGATGGAAAATGTGATGATTGTGGTGCGATCATTGACGGCATCGGCGCAAAGCTTGCCGGTTATTCCTTAAGTCTTACCGGTAATATCGGCGTTAACTTCTACATGGAGTTGTCGAATAAGATTATCGCAGATAAGGATGCGTATATGCAGTTTACACTTCCAAATGGAACTATTACGAAAGTACCTGTTTCCGAGGCACAGACGAACTCCACGATTAATGAAGGGAAAACATATTACAAATTCCCATGTGAGGTATCATCCTATGAGATGACACAGGATATCAAGGCGCAGATGTTTGATGGAAATGGAAACGTCGGCAAAGAATATACCTATACCGTCAGAGACTATGCACAATATTTAATTGATCATGTTGATTTGTATCAGGATGCCTATCCCTTTGCTGTGGCTATGCTGAATTATGGTGCCTGCTCACAGAAGTATTTTAATAAGGCGGTGGATGAGCTGGCGAATAAGTATTTAAATGATGATGAGTTGGAAATACCGGATCGATTTGAGGGTTATATTGATAATTATGTTGCAACTAAGGCTGAAAATGGTGTGCTTGGACAATTTGCAGGACTTAGTATGGTGTTAAAATCGGAAACCACATTGAATCTCTTCTATGAACCAAAGGAAGGAGTGGATGTGTCAAAGCTGACATTTTTAGTAGACGGAAAAGAGATTACCCCGGTGAAACGAGGGCAGTATTATATCCTGTCTCTGAAAAATATCAGGGCGAATGAGTTAGGGAATTCAAAAACGTTTACCGTAACTGATGGCACGAATACATTGACCGGCGATTACTGTGCAATGATGTACTGTTATCAGGTATTACGGGCTGCAGAAGGGATCTATGCGGATGATCTGGTGACGCTGGTAAAAGCATTCAGCGCTTATGCATATAGTGCAAAGGATGTATGCCGATCCAATTAGTAAGAGAATGATCAAGGTAACCGGATGGCAAGAGTACATGGAAATGAATACAGAATTTATTTGAAAATGAAAGGAGTATCAGATTATGAAAGAGAGATATGAAACACCGGAGATGGAGATTGTAGAGTTTGAAACAGAGGATATTATTATAACGAGTGGTGAGACACCGATTGAGCCGGGTGAGGTGCCGATGGCGCCATTATAGGAAATTGATAAAGTATGCTGGAGTTGTGTAGAAAGCGAGAAAGAGATGAAAAGCAGAAAAAAGATAATTACAGTATCAGGAATCTGCATCGTTGTGTTGGCAGTTGTGATTGGAGCTGCAGAACTGTCCCGGAAAGCCGGTCAAAGAACGGCAAGTAACAACACTGCGTCGGGACAGACAACGGCTGGTGATAACGGTGAGAATGGCGATCTGCCGATGATGCCGATTGCAAGCGGCGACTTAGAGGCGGATGGTGCGGCGGCACAGCAGAGAGAGAAAAGTTCTGCAGAGCAATCTGCACCGGAGGACGCTTCGGATATGGAAGATCAGAAAAGCAATGCACAATCAGACGATCAAAGCAGCATTGTTGCAAAGGACGGTAAGGCAAAGCAGGATCAGAGTTCGCCTGCGGTAAACATCCAAAAGCCGTCGAAGCCTCAGGGAGACAATCCTAAGGACGATGCGCAGCAGAATACGGGAACCGGAAGTGATGATCAGGCAGGTTCCAACAACTCAGGCAGCTCCGGTAAGACGGATGCCAAGTCCAACAATAATACTTCCGATGGAAAGAAGAACGATAAATCGGATGATCAGGATTCTGGTGGGAAGAAGAACGATAAATCGGATGATCAGGATTCTGGCGGGAAGAATGATAAATCGGATAATAAAGATTCCGATCAGAAAAGTCCGGATACGATAGAATTACCGTTTATCCCGGCAAAATAATAAAAGTAACGATAAAGGAGGGCGGGATATCCCGCCTTTCTGTTATATTGCGGCATTTGAAAAATCCATTTTAGAGAACATTGCGGACACGCATATTTACAGTCGGAATGGGACATAATTCGAAGCATTGAATACAGAAAGGATACATGATGACTGAACAAAGATCATTTACGATACAACTGGCAGAGAAACGGATCTGTATCAAGCCGTTGTACGACATGATAAGAGAATATTGTAAAGAATACATTGTCTCAGACATTTGTGAGAACCCTGAGAAGGCAGGCGGCAGTGAAAACGAAGATAAGACCGTTATTCCTTTCGCAGATCTGATCATTCAGACATCTCCCGAGGATATCGCGTATGAGAGAAAACGTTCTGCGAGTGAAACGGATCAGAACGGACATGCGGCAGAATACACGGATGCCTATTTGGAAACTCTTGCCGTATATCGGAAGATTGCAGAATGGATGCCGATGTATAACACGTTATTGTTTCATGGTTCTGTGATCGCAGTGGATGGGAAAGCGTATCTGTTTACGGCGAAAAGCGGTACCGGAAAATCTACCCACACAAGACTTTGGAGGGAGTATTTTGGAGAGCGGGCGGTGATGATCAACGACGATAAGCCGTTGATCAGGATCACGCAGGAGGGCGTGTTTGCATATGGAACTCCGTGGGACGGAAAGCACCGGCTGAGCACGAATATCTCTGCACCGCTGGCTGGCATCTGCATTTTAAGAAGAGGAAATGATAATTCGATCCGGATGATTACGGCACGCGAAGCCTGCCCGATGCTTCTGCAGCAGTGTTATCGCCCGATGGACGCGGGGGTATTGGCGGTTACAGTGATGGTATTGGAGGAGTTAAAGAAGAAAACGAACTTCTATGAGCTTTTCTGTAATATCAGTCAGGAAGCGGTCGAAGTGGCGTACAATGGAATGAAGCAGGAATGAACATGTCGTCAAAATGAACGTTATGTCCTGACAAGTGTGAAAAGGAGTCACAATATGTGATTGAAAGATTCAGCTTTGACACTAAGAAATTATCGTGTTATTATTTGGTAAAATGTTGATATAAATACATTTTAATATTCCAAAATGTTGACGCAACACGATTTCGGAATGATAAAATGTTGATACATGTTTTGACAGATAGATGTGAGGTGCTTTATGCTGAAAAGAAAAGTGACAGCTTTTATGGATCAATGGATTCGTACAAAGGAAAAGAAATGTCTGGTCGTACAGGGAGCCAGACAAACTGGGAAAACCTATATAATCGAGCGTTTTGCGGAGGATAACTATGAGGAGTTGGTTGAAATTAATTTCAAGCAGCTTCCGTCGGCAATGGATATTTTTAGCGGAGATCTTACGGTGGACAACATGGTTATGGCGATGCGGTTCCGTTTTCCGGAAAAGAAGATCACGCCGGGAAAGACCCTGATTTTTTTGGATGAGATACAGGAATGTCAGGAAGCAATTACATCACTTAAGTTTTGGGCAATCGACAACAGGTATGATGTGATCGTATCAGGGTCCCTTCTTGGAATAGACTACAAACGGGCATCTTCATATCCGGTTGGATATGTTGATTATCTGAAGATGTATGGAGTGGATTTTGAAGAGTTTCTTTGGGGCATGGGAATCTCGGAGGATATGATAGAGAGTATATGCGGTTTTCTTTATTCCAAAACGGCGGTACCGGAAGCGATACATTCGAGGATGATGAATTATTACAGACAGTATATTGCAATAGGCGGCATGCCGGAAGTGGTACAGAAATATATAGATACAAACGATTTTAGAGAGGTTGACAAAATTCAAAGAAGCCTCTTGCGGGGATATCTGTACGATATCGCACATTACGCAACAGCAGAGGAGAAGGTAAAAGCAGAAAAATGCTACCTTTCTCTTGCCAAGCAGTTATTAGATAAGGAAAATCATAAATTTCAATATAAGGAAGTAGAGCATGGGGGCAGAGCACAAAAATATTTTACCAGTATTGAGTGGTTACTTCGCGCTGATATGGTACATTTGTCCAAGCGCGTGACAGATGTTAGATTTGATCTGGATGATTATGCAAGAGAAGACTTTTTTAGGGCATATGCGACAGATTTGTCATTGCTGATGGCGATGAAAGACTTTTCGTTAAAGCAGCACATTGTTGAAAATACATTAGAAGGAAACTCAAAAGGCGGTATCTATGAATGTGCGATCGCAGATGCATTATATAAGAAGGGGTATTCGTTATACTTCTATAAAAATGAAACATCCAAAAGAGAGATTGATATTATTATCCAAAAAGATGGAAAGGTGGTTCCTATTGAGGTTAAAAGCGGTAATACAAGGGCAACTTCATTACAATCGCTTCTGAAAAATAAAAAAGATATTTCTTTTGGATATAAGTTTGCAGATGGCAATATTGGTGTAAACGAAGATGGAATTATTACATTGCCATTGTACATGATTACATTTGTCTGAGCAGTTTTGGATTCATTCAAGGAGATAAGGAGGCACAATATGCAATTAAAAGATGGATTTATTACCCATGAGGGAGCCGATGAACATATCACCGTTCCGGTGGGAGGATTGTCCTTTAGCGGCATGGTAAGAAGCAATAAGACCGCAGGTTTTATTGTCGAATGCTTAAAGGAGGACGTAACAGAGGCTGAGATCATCGAAAGGATGCTTGCAAAATATGATGCGTCAAAGGAGCAGATCACAGGGGATGTTGAGGCTGTGCTTGATAAGCTTAGAAGCATCGGAGCGATTGAGGAGTAAAGCAGTTGTTGGATGGAATGGCTGCACAGGAGAAGAATATGGAAAAGTCTACGTTTGAACAGGAACTGGAGCGAAAGGGGAACATTACTTATACCTGCCGGGGGATCAGTATGCTTCCTTTGCTCAGACAGAAGAGAGATCTGTTTACGATCACCAAGAAACAGGGGAGATGTAGGAAGTATGATGTGGCACTTTACAAGCGCGCAGATGGGGCTTATGTACTGCACCGCATCGTCAAGGTGCTGCCGGATGGATATGTATTTCTGGGAGACAATTGTCTGAATAAGGAATATGGAATTACCGATCAGGATATTCTCGGTGTGATGACCTCGTTTGTACGCGATGGTAAGGAGCATGCGGCAGATGCAGGAGGCTGTCGGCTGTATGCGAAGCTCTGGTACATGCTTTATCCGGTCAGAAGCCTGTGGAAGCGTTTGAAGATGAGAATAAGGAACATCATCCATAAATAGACTGCTTTTTGAGGAACTATAGTTGTCGTGAAGAACGCATAAGGATCGTAAAGGAGGGCGTCGGTGAAGGAACAAACAATGAGTACGATACAATATGATATGCTCTATCTGCTTAGCTGTGGAGTGAACAAAACAAAGCCGCAACAAAACATTTTGGAGCAATACAAATCCGATGACCGGAAGCGGATGCTGTTGTACAGGTTTAGTAAGCATCATTTTGTGGAGGCACTCACCAGTACTGTTTTAAAGCAGGCGGGGGTTCCATTGCCCGACCCATGGGAGAAGGATATGGCAAAGGCGGTACGCAAGGTGATCCTGTTTGATGCGGAACGCGCCCGGATCCTTTCTTTTATGGAGCAGCGGGGAATCTGGTATCTGCCGCTCAAAGGCATTATTCTGAAGGAATTTTACCCATCCGTCGGGATGCGGCAGATGTCTGACAATGACATATTGTTTGACGAAGCCTTTGCGGAGCAGGTCCGGGAGTATATGGTTTCTCTTGGTTATGAGGTGATTTCGTTTGGGGAAGGCAATCATGATGTTTATGAAAAAGAACCGGTCTATAATTTTGAACTGCACCGTGCGTTGTACGGGGCTGCGCATGACAATAACTGGGAGCAGTATTACCGTGACGTAAAGGAACGGCTGATCCGGGAGGAGGGCAGTTCCTATGGATATCATATGAAGCCGGAAGACTTTTATATTTATATTATGTGTCACGGCTATAAGCATTATCAGGGCGGCGGAACCGGCATACGGACGCTGTTGGATTTCTATGTGTATTTAGAGAGCCTACATAGTGAAATGGATTTTGCATATATCGAGAAGGAATGTGAAACACTTGGTCTGTCAGAGTTTGAAAAGAGAAATCGGGCGTTGTGCCGGAAGGTATTTGGAGACAATGCATTTGCGGAGCTGCCGGCAGAGGAGAGAGTGCCGGATACAGCAGCACATACAACGAAGGAGATCATAACAAAGGCGCTGTCGCAGGAGGAGTTAGACATGTTGCAATATTATATGACCTCCGGTGTGTATGGTACTTTTGACCGCCGCATTGAAAATAATGTGAAAAAGTACAGTAAAAACGGCGGTTCGTCAAAGCTTCGTTATGTGATAAAACGTATTTTTCCGGGCATGGAGACATATCAGTATTATCCGTTTTTTTACAAGCATAAATGGCTTTTGCCGGTATGCTGGCTGTATCGTCTGCTTCGCGTTGTTTTCCAGAGGGAGCGCAGAGAGCGGATTCTGCGGGAAGCAGATGCGGTCAGGAAAGTGAAGGTGTGAAAAAAGCTTGACAAAAGGAGAGGATACGAATATAATCTAACCCAGTTAGATAACGGAGGTGTAGTATGGCAACAGATCAACAAATATCCAATTTGCTTCAGCAAATGGCAGCGGCACATCCGGGAGAGTTCTATAAGCATATGGGTGACACAAGAGCGGGGATCGGTGCAGTATTAAAACTGTTATATACGGCAGATACTTCTATTACCGCAGGGATGATCAGTGACCGTCTTGACATCAGTACTGCCAGAGTTGCAGTACTGCTAAAGAAGATGGTTGCGAAGGGTCTTATTACAAAAGAGAAAGATCCGATTGATGCCAGAGTAACGATCGTAAAGCTTACCGAATATGGGAGAGAGACGATTGAACACATGTGGGCAGACGTGAAGGCGCAGATGGGAAAGGTTATTGACGAGATCGGAGAGGACAGATTGTTAGAATATATAGAAATCAATAAAGAAATCCGGCGAATTGTTACTCCGCCGGTGTATCATCTCTGATCTGTATCGCATAAACATAAATAGGAAAATTAAAGTGTACATTTTTATTGTACACTTTGTTAAACGATAAATACCTAACTACGTTAGCAAAGGGTTAGATATTTGTTAAAAAAGTATAAAGGAGTAATAAACAAATGATTAAATTATTTAAAAATTTAAGAAAGCAGGAGTGGGGACTGATCGTGCTTGCACTTGTTTTTGTTGTGGCTCAGGTGTGGCTTGATCTGACAATTCCTGACTATATGGCTGATATTACAAGACTGGTGCAGACAGATGGAAGTACCATGAATGAGATCCTTACCGCAGGAGGGAAGATGCTTCTCTGTGCATTGGGAAGTCTCGTATCAGCTGTGCTGACAGCAATATGCGCTGCCAGGATCGCGACATCATTTGCGGCAACGATACGAGGAAAACTGTTTTCGAAGGTGCAGTCATTTTCGATGGAAGAGATTGGACATTTCTCTACGGCAAGTCTGATCACAAGATCTACCAATGATGTTACACAGATACAGATGCTGATCGCTATGGGACTTCAGATGTTGGTAAAGGCACCGATTATGGCGGTTTGGGCTATTATGAAAATATCCGATAAGAAATGGCAGTGGACATTTTCAACGGCAGTAGCAGTGGTTGTGCTTCTCCTGATCGTAGGTGTGTGTCTGATGTTTGTAACACCGAAATTCAAAAAAATACAGTCATTGACGGATGATTTAAATCGTGTGACAAGAGAAAATCTGACGGGACTTTCCGTGGTACGCGCGTATAATGCCGAAAAATATCAGGAAGATAAGTTTGAAAATGCGAATGAGGCACTTACCGGAACAAATCTGTTTGCCCAGAGGACACTGGCATTTATGATGCCGGGTATACAGATTGTGATGAGTGGACTTACGCTGGCAATTTACTGGATCGGAGCAGTGTTGATCAATGATGCCGGGATGGTGGATAAGGTTCAGATATTCTCTGACATGATGGTATTTTCACAGTATGCGATTCAGGTTGTTATGTCATTTATGATGCTTGTTATGATATTTATGATCCTTCCAAGGGCATCCGTTGCTGCCAACCGTATTCAGGAGGTACTGGATACAAAACTTACCATAGAAGATGGTTCCGGTGTGCATGGCGATCCGGACAAAACAGGAGAAATTGTATTTGACAAGGTATCTTTTCGATATCCGGATGCAGAGGAAGATGTGTTAAAGGATATTTCATTTACCGCAGGAAAAGGTGAGACGGTTGCTTTGATCGGTGCAACCGGATGCGGAAAGAGCACAGTGATAAATCTGATTCCGCGCTTTTATGACGCAACAGAGGGGACGGTATCTGTCGACGGTGTAAATGTAAAGGATTATTCCCAGAAAGAATTGAGAAATAAGATAGGCTATGTGTCACAGAAAGCAACGCTGTTTACGGGGACGATAGAGTCAAATGTAGCATACGGTGATAATGGACAGAAAAATGCTTCAGAAACAGATATAAAAAAAGCTCTTGATATTGCACAGGCAAGTGAGTTTGTGGATTCTCTGGAGGATGGAAGTAAGGCATATGTGGCACAGGGAGGCTCCAACTTCTCAGGAGGACAGAAGCAAAGGATGTCAATTGCCAGAGCCATCGCCAGAAAACCGGAAATTTTAATCTTTGATGATTCATTTTCGGCACTTGACTATAAGACGGACCGGGTATTGAGAGAAGCATTGGCAAAATCCTGCAAAGATTCTACGAGAATCATTGTGGCACAACGGATCGGAACGATACGTGATGCGGACAGGATCATTGTGCTGGAAGATGGGAAGATAGCAGGAATGGGCAGACATGAAGAATTGATGCGTGACTGCGAGGTTTACCGGCAGATCGCACTTTCACAGCTTTCAAAGGAGGAACTTGCGTAATGGAAAATAAACAGTATAGACCAAGACGTGGCCCGATGGGGCGTTCAATGCGTGGTGGAGAGAAACCAAAGGATCTTGTGGGAATATGGAAAAAGCTGCTTGGATACTGTAAGAAATATACGGCTTTTTTCATCATTGCAGTAATATGTGCATCGGTGGGAACCGTCTGCACCCTTGTCGGACCGGACAAGCTTTCTGATATGACGGATGAAATTACAAGTGGCATCAAACCGGATACCGACGAACTGGAAAAGATAACAACAGCAGTGTCAGATAATATTTCGGACAATATGCAGAAAGTGCTTGGGAAGATAGCGGCGAATATGTCAGATCCTCAGAACATGAAACCGGAGATTAAGATCAATGGTTCTGACATTTCGCTGGAGGATCAAAAAGAAGCTTTAAAGCTGATCCGGGGAATGAATAAAAACAACTCCGATGCTGCTCAAAACATCATTAATAAATTACCTCAGTCTGTAAGAGCGGCATTATATACAGACATAGCAGTAGACGGCGTTACTATTACGGCACAGGATCAGTCCGATATGCTGGCAGTGATGGCAGATATCGATGCGAAGGCGCAGGAAAGCAGACTGAAGGCTTTTGATAAACTGCCGGACAGCGTACACGGACTGGTAAAACCTTCGATCAATATGGACAAGATCATGCAGATCGGACTGTTCCTTGTGGGGCTGTATGCTCTGAGTTATATTTTGTCCGCATTACAGGGCTGGATCATGTCAACGATCACCCAGAAGGTTTCCAGACAGATGCGGTCAGATATATCGTATAAGATCAACCGGCTGCCAATGTCATTTTATAATAAAACGACAACCGGTGATGTACTTTCTCGTGTGACAAATGATGTGGATACGATCGGGCAGTCATTAAATCAGAGTATAGGAACTCTGATCACAGCTGTGATCCTGTTTGTCGGAAGCTTGTTTATGATGATAAAGACCGATATATGGATGACTCTGACTGCGGTGTGCACCAGTCTGATCGGTTTTGCGATTATGTTTACGATCATGGGGCGCAGTCAGAAATATTTCCGGAGACAGCAGAAGAATCTCGGACAAATTAATGGGCATATTGAAGAGATTTATACCGGACACACCGTGGTAAAAGCGTATAATGGAGAAGAACGTGCACAAAGTAAATTTGACGTGTTAAATGAGAAATTAATGCACAGTGGTTTTATGGCACAGTGCCTTTCCGGAATGATGATGCCGATCATGAATTTTATCGGAAATCTCGGCTATGTAGCTGTTTGCGTAGTGGGTGGTGCCATGGCACTGGATGGAAGGATCAGCTTTGGTGTTATCGTGGCATTTATGATGTATGTCCGATATTTTACACAGCCTCTTTCGCAGATGGCACAGGCTGTTCAGTCGATGCAGTCGGCAGGAGCTGCAGGAGAGCGTGTATTCGAGTTCCTCGGGGCAGAGGAAATGGAAAACGAAGATGGTAAGCTTGAAAAACTGGAGCTGGTAAAAGGCGGGGTAACTTTTGAACATGTAAAATTCGGATACGACGATTCGGATCGCATCGTTATTCATGATTTTTCGGCAAAGGCAAAACCGGGACAAAAAATAGCCATAGTAGGTCCTACCGGTGCCGGAAAATCAACGCTGGTCAATCTTCTTATGAGGTTTTATGAGATACAGGGTGGTAAAATAATGATCGACGGCGTACCAACAAACCAGATCAAAAGAGAAACCGTACATTCACAGTTTTGTATGGTGTTACAGGATACATGGCTTTTTGAGGGAACCGTCCGGGAAAATTTAGTTTACTGTACACAGAATGTGTCGGAAGAAAAGATGAAACAGGCATGCAAAGCGGTAGGTCTTGATCACTTTATCCGGACACTTCCCAAAGGGTATGATACGATATTAAATGATCAGGTAAATCTGTCACAGGGACAGAAGCAGCAGCTCACAATAGCGAGGGCAATGATCGCGGATAAACCGATGCTTATACTGGATGAAGCAACGTCATCCGTTGATACGAGAACAGAGCAGCAGATTCAGGCTGCAATGGACAAGCTGATGGAAAACAGAACGTCATTTGTGATCGCACATAGACTTTCCACCATAAAAAATGCCGATCTGATACTGGTGTTGAAGGATGGTGACATTATAGAGAGCGGAAATCACGAAGATCTTATGAAGCAGAATGGATTTTACGCTTCCCTGTATAACAGTCAGTTTGAACGGGTTTCGTGATACGTAATCTATAAATAACAGAAATATACAGACTCCCCATATGAACTATTTGTATGGGGAGTTTTTGATGCCGGAGCACGGAGGTATCGGAGTTGCTTGAAAAGTATAACGTGAATCCAAAGATCTGCTTTACAATCCGGGAAGATTATGCGATTATGTCAATGGTTGAGAAGGAATTGTGCTATGACCGGATTTTTATATGCAAAGTAATTTTGATATACTAAGAATAATCAGGAGAGATTGTTATGATTTTGGACATGGGTAAAAAGAGTCTGCAGATACTTCGGTCTGCGGCTGCCGCGTTGTTGATCGGAGTGATCGTTGGTGCGATCGATGCGGTATTTGGTCGGGGACTGTTAGCGATTACTGACTTTCGGACAGAGCATTTTAAGTATCTGATCCCGTTTCTGCCGGTGGCAGGTCTTTTGATCGTCTGGCTGTACCGGAGCTTCAGTGAATTGAGTCAGAAGGGAATGACACTTGTCCTGGAAACGGGACAGGGAAGGAGAGATGACATTCCGCTTCTTCTGGCACCATTGGTGTTAGTCACAACCTGGATCACGCATCTGTTCGGAGGCAGTGCCGGCAGAGAGGGTGTGGCGGTGCAGATCGGTGCTGTTGTTTCGTACCGGGTAGAGCAGAAGTTTCATCTCTGTGACGATGAGAAGAAAATGCTGATCACCGGTATGGCGGCGGGCTTTGGCGGCTTATTCCAGACACCGCTTGCGGCAGCGTTTTTTGCGGTTGAGGTGATCACGGCAGGGCGGATGGAGTATGAATCACTGGGATGTGCACTGCTTTCTGCGTATACGGCATCCCAGACATCGCATTTTCTGGGGCTGGAGAAGTTCGCCGTACCGGTTAAGGGGAGCTTAAAGCTGACGGACATCCGTGTTCTTTTGCCGGTGCTGGTGCTTGGCATTGCCTTTGGGCTGACCGGGCGGTTATTTGCAGTGCTGTTAAAATGGGCGAAGGAGAAGATGGCGAAAACCTTTACCAATCCATACATACGGATCGGACTGACAGCGATCCCGCTTGTGCTTTTGCTGGTGCTGTTTCATATGGGACGCTACAGCGGTCTTGGCACGAATCTGATCGATGCGGCGTTTCATGGTGGAACGATTCATTCCTATGACTGGATCGTGAAGTTGATTCTGACGGTTTTGACGCTTTGCATCGGATTTCAGGGCGGCGAGGTTACGCCGTTATTTTCGATGGGAGCATCCCTTGGCATTGTTCTCGGAAGTCTGCTTGGACTTCCGGGAGTGGTCTGTGCTGCGCTTGGATATGCGGCAGTGTTTGGCGGTGCAACGAATACACTGATCGCGCCGATGCTGATCGGGCTTGAGGTGTTTGGCGTGCAGAATGCACTGGCATTTGTGATCGTCTGCAGCGTGGCTTATATTGTAAATGGAAATCGTTCCATTTACACGGCACAGCAGCTTGCCGGGGAGACAAAAAGAAATGTGTGTCCGTAAAATGGGACAGATAAAATGGAGGTATGTATGACAACAAGAGAAGAAGCACTGGAGTATGGACTTTCCCTTCCGGGTACGTATCAGGATGCTCCGTTTCGGGACGATAACTGGCAGCTTGTCCGGGTGAAGGGCAGTAAGAAAGCATTTCTCTGGACCTATGAGAGAGAGGGGCTGCTGAATCTGAATGTCAAGGCAGACCCGGAGTGGCGCGATTTCTGGCGCAGCGCTTATGAGGCGGTGATCCCGGGATGGCATCAGAATAAGGAGCACTGGAACACGATCATTCTGGATGGAAGCATTCCGGAAAAGGACATTCGCCGGATGATCAAGGAAAGCTATGATCTGGTGACGGACAGCCCGTCAAAGCGGATCTATGAAGCGGTGAAGCGGATTCCGAAGGGAAAGGTGGCAAGCTACAGTCAGGTGGCGGCGATGGCAGGTAATCCGCGAATGTGCCGTGCTGTTGGCAATGCACTTCATCATAACCCGGATCCGGAGAATATTCCGTGCTACCGGGTTGTCAATGCAAAGGGTGAATTATCCGGTGCTTTTGCATTCGGTGGAGCCGACGAGCAGGAGAGACGTCTCGCTGCGGACGGAATCCCGGTTATCAATGGAAAAGTCGATCTGGAAAAGTACGGATATTATGAGAAATAATAAATACGAAAAAATCTGCCCGAATCAGTCCGGCAGACTTGGAATCAGCTCGACATAAACCTGATCAAAGGACTTTTTTAATTCTTCACGGATCTCGTTGCGAAGCTGCAAAAGGATCGTGGTATTGATCAGATTGTTGTGGCTTGTCATGTAGATCTCCACCCAGGTTTTGCGCCCGGTCTGGATCACGTCGAGAAACTCAATGTCATAATGAACCTTATCCATATGATGTTCGGCAACGTGGCGGATCATATCCATGATCTCCTCTTCCGGAGCAAACAAAACGAGACTTTTGAGGTTCACAATGATCATCTTGATCGGTTCGACCAGAAGCAGACATGCCATGACGATCGCAACGACCGGGTCAACATAGGCGGCGAGCCATGCATAATCGGTCCGGTGAAGTGCCATCTGGACGAAGAAGGCGATCGATACACCGAGACTGGAGATCACATCCAGCTTCCAGATGTAGATTTCCGCTTTGATCGTGAGTGATGCATAGCGCCTGCTGAAATAGTGCAGCAGAAGATAAATGATCAGACAGCCGAGACAGACGGCAAGCTCAAAGAAAGCAATCTTGCCGCCGTCCACCTGACGTCCGCCGTGCAGCAGGGAACGGATATTGTCCCAGACAAGGCTGGCGGTGATCGCCAGCAAAACACTGTATTTGATCACGACAAACAAAGACTCTACCTGGGAAAAACCGTAGGGTCTTTTCTCAGTGACCGGCTTGTAAAGCAACGGTACCAGCAGAAGAAACGGTCCGATCATGATCAGATCCGTTACGTCAAAAATACAGTCCATCAACAGGGAATGTGATTTCGTGACATATGCCATGATTCCCTCTGACAGCATGAAAAGAATACTGCCGATCAGAGAAATATTCATGATCCTTTTTTCGTTTTTCATTTTACTTTCATTTTCATTTTTCAATGTGATTTACCAGCCTCTCGTGCATATATTTTGATCTGCCGATCAGAGATGTTTCTCGTATCTGCCGCCAATGCCGATGCCGTCTTTCTCAACAATAAAGGCATGTTCATCGATCTGGCGCAGCTCACGGCGCAGATGGGCGCATTCGTATTTGGAAAGAACTGCCATGACCATGTAGGTCTTACCCTCGGTATAACCGCCGCGTGCCTCCCACCAGGTTGCATCCCGGTTAAAATCCTTTACGATATAATCCATGATCTTTATCGGATTATTCTTGGTGAATATCAATACTTCCGTGTTAATATTCTGTGTGTGTGCCCGGTCGGTCATTAACATGCTGACTGCAGAATAAATGATACAGTAAATGGCAGTCTGGACACCGAACAACATTGCGCAGATCCCGTAGATCACGGCATTGACGCAGAGAGAGATCCTGCCGACGCTGAAGTTCTTGAATCGCTTGGTAAAGTACATGCCGATAATATCAAGTCCTCCGCTTGAGCCTCCGGCGCGCAGGGCAATGCCGATGCCGGAGCCTGCAACGATGCCGCCGATAATGCTTGCGGTCAGTGTGTCATTGACCAGTGGCGTGGATGGGATTGGCAGAAAGCTCAAAAATATCGTCTGGCTGATCACGCAGATCAGCGTCCGTACAAAGAAGGAACGACTGACATAGTGCCATGCGATAAAGCACAGAGGAATATTAAAGATCATGTTAATGATACCGGCAATGTCTGTGGAGCCGGAAAATAAATGAAGATATTTGACCAGAACTGTCCGGATCAGCTGGCTGATTCCAAGCATGCCGCCGTTATACAGATCGGCGGGAACGATGAAAAAGTTAATGCCGGCGGAAAAAATCAGCATTCCGGCAATTGCAAGTGTGATCTTGCCTAAAAAGTCTTTTTGTTTCTGTTTCATAAGCTGCCTCATACTTTCTCCTGTGTGATTATCAGATCTGGCGGGACGATCCCGTGTAAGTTCATTATAACCGAAACGCACGGTGTTGAAAACCTTTCTTTGTTTTGGTACAATATTTTACAGACTGGCAAGAAACTGAAGAAACGAAAGAAAAGGTCTGATCCCTGGTGCGCCGGGACAGATTGCAGAAGCAGTGTGCGCACGGAAATGAGGAAAAACATGGGCGGATTTTTTGGAGTAGCGTCAAAGCAGGACTGCGTATTTGATCTGTTTTTTGGAATTGATTATCATTCCCATCTGGGAACAAGACGTGGAGGAATGGCAGTGTATAAGGATGGAGTGTTTAATCGTTCCATTCATAATATTGAGAATGCACCGTTCCGGACAAAGTTTGACAAGGATGTTCAGGAGATGCGGGGAGAGATGGGGATCGGATGTATTTCTGATTTCGAGCCTCAGCCACTGATCATCCGGTCACATCACGGAACCTATGCGATCACGACCGTAAGCAAGATCAACAATCAGGACGAGCTGGCGCAGAAGCTTTTTGAACATGGTCATGCGCATTTCCTGGAGATGAGTGGTGGCGATATCAATGCGACTGAGCTTGTGGCGGCACTGATCAACCAGAAGGAGAATCTCATCGAGGGAATACAGTATGCGCTGGAGCAGGTGGACGGCTCGCTGTCACTGCTTCTGATGACACCGGCAGGAATTTATGCTGCAAGAGACAGATACGGAAGAACTCCGATCGTTATCGGTAAGAATGAGCAGGGCTTCTGTGCGACCTTTGAAAGCTTTGCCTACAAGAATCTGGGCTATGAGGATTATAAGGAGCTGGGACCCGGCGAGATTGATGTGATCACACCGGAGCAGTGTCTGACGCTGGTTCAGCCGGGCAAGGATATGAAGATATGTACCTTCCTATGGGTGTATTACGGCTATCCGGCAAGCTCCTATGAGGGGATCAGTGTAGAGCGGATGCGTTACAACTGCGGTGCGAAGATGGCAGCGCGCGATAATGTGAAGCCGGATATTGTCGCAGGTGTTCCGGACTCCGGTGTGGCGCATGCGATCGGCTACGCCAATGCATCCGGCATTCCGTTTTCAAGACCGTTTATCAAGTATACACCGACTTGGCCGAGATCGTTTATGCCGACGATCCAGAGCCGTCGTAATCTGATCGCCAAGATGAAGCTTTTGGCAGTACAGGATCTGATCAAGGATAAGAGCCTGCTTCTGATCGACGATTCAATCGTGCGCGGAACACAGCTTCGCGAGACAACCGAGTTTTTATATCAGAGTGGAGCGAAGGAGGTACATATCCGTCCGGCATGCCCTCCGCTGGTGTATGGCTGCAAGTACCTTAACTTCTCGCGTTCCTCTTCCGAGATGGATCTGATCACAAGACGTGTGATCGAGAAGCTGGAAGGAACAGAGGTGACAGATGAGATCCTGCAGGAGTACACAGATCCGGAATCGCCAAAGTATGAGCAGATGGTGGAGGAGATCCGTAAAGAATTAAACTTTACGTCCCTTCGCTTTAATCGTCTGGACGATATGCTGGATGCGGTGGAGATCGACCGCTGTAAGCTTTGTACCTACTGCTGGGACGGCAGGGAATAACAGTAAGAAAATACTGCAGCTTAAGCCGGATGATTATGTACTCAAACCGGCACAGAAGGAGCGTATTTTTGATGTGTTAAAAAAACATCTTGGAGCATAGAAAGATGAATATAATTCATCATTAAAATTAAAAAAACTATTGACAAGCAAAAATCAAAGTGGTATCTTTTTTGTCGAACAAAACAAATTCGATGAACAGAACAGGGTTTTCTGATCGGAACGCATGGCAGAGAGCTGTCGGCAGGTGCGAGACAGTATGCAGATCGGAGAGCTATCCTCTGAGAGAAGTGCACTGAAATGGCAGCGTGGCTGCGACGGTAAGTGTCACCGGGATTCTCCCGTTACAGAGAAGCTTATTGAAGAAGTATCCACGATGTCTATAAGGCTATACCGGTTAATGAGACGTCAGATATTTCAGGAGATAGGACAGAGAGGTCGCATATGCGGCAATTAAAGTGGTACCGCGGAAGATATCAGCTTTCGTCTTTGATAAAATGCGATAAGCATTTTTTAAGACGAGGGCTTTTTTATTTTACCGGAAATAATTCATTCCCGTAAAATAAAAGCCGTGGAAACAATCAAACACCCAAAGGAAAGAGGTAATATTATGAATGGATTAGTAATTGTATTGATCAGCATTGTTGCTCTTGGTGCGGGTTATCTTTTCTATGGAAGATGGCTTGCTAAAAAGTGGGGACTGGACGAGAAGGCAAAGACGCCGGCGTACCAGTTTGAAGATGGTGAGGATTATGTGCCATCCTCCAAATTTACGGTATTTGCCCATCAGTTTTCATCCATCGCAGGTGCAGGTCCTGTGACCGGACCAATTTTGGCATCCGTATTTGGATGGGTTCCGGTTTTGTTATGGCTGATCATCGGCGGTCTTTTCTTCGGAGCCGTTCAGGATTTCGGTTCTCTGTACGCTTCTGTTAAGAACGAAGGAAAGTCCATGGGAATGATCATTGAGAAATATATCGGTAAAGCAGGACGTAAGCTGTTTATGTTGTTTTGCTGGCTGTTCACACTTCTTGTTATCGCAGCCTTCACCGATATGGTAGCAGGAACCTTTGTCGGTAAGGGACTGGAGGACAGCAACGTTGCCTATGCAAACTCCGCAGCCGCATCTATTTCCATGTTGTTTATATTAGTCGCTGTTGTTTTCGGTCTGATCCAGAAAAAGGTCGGCAAAATGAACGAGGTTGTGAAAGCCGTTGTTGCAATCGCACTTCTGGTTGTGATGTTTGCCATCGGTATGCATCTGCCGATCTATCAGACAAAGAATGCGTGGATCGGAATCATCATGGTTTATCTGTTCCTGGCATCTGTTATGCCAATGTGGCTTCTGATGCAGCCAAGAGATTACATGACAACCTTCATGCTGTTAGGTATGATCTTCGGTGCAGTGATCGGTGTTCTTTTCGCACACCCAACCATGAAGCTGAATGCATATAACGGATTTAACATTGGCGGTCAGGGTCTGTTCCCGACATTGTTTGTAACGATCGCCTGTGGTGCCGTATCCGGATTCCACAGTCTCGTTTCTTCCGGTACATCATCAAAGACAGTAAGCAATGAGAAGGATACGCCGATGATCGGTTATGGCGCAATGATCGTTGAGTCACTTCTCGGTGTTGTAGCACTTGTTGTTGTCGGCGCTGTTGCCGTCAACGGAACAAAGCCGGACGGTACCCCATTTGCAATCTTCTCTGCAGGTGTTGCAGGTTTCCTTGAGAAGCTTGGTGTTCCGGTGCAGCTCGCAACTGTATTTATGACAATGTGTGTATCTGCACTGGCACTTACCTCACTCGATTCCGTTGCCCGTATCGGTAGAATGTCCTTCCAGGAGCTGTTCCTTGGAGATACAACAGATACCGCAAAGATGACACCGGTACAGCGTGTACTTACGAATAAATATTTTGCAACGGTGATCACATTATTCTTCGGTTTCCTTCTGACTCTGGGCGGATACAACAACGTATGGCCGCTGTTTGGTTCTGCAAACCAGCTGTTAGCAGCACTTGTACTGATCGCACTGGCTGTATTCTTAAAGACAACAGGAAGAACCGGCTGGACATTGTACATCCCAATGGTTGTTATGCTTGTTGTAACCTTCACGGCACTGATCCAGAAGACGATCGCACTGGTATCAAACATTGCTGCAGGTAAAGCAGTATTTTTGATCGACGGACTGCAGTTGATCGTTGCAGTTCTTCTGATGGTACTTGGTGTTATGGTTGCAATCAGCTGTTTCAAGAAGCTTAGTGAGATTCATTCAAAACAGGATGCAGCAGAGTAAATGAATTCTTGTGAAATGTAAGAAATCCATCATCCCGCATTTTGCCGAGCTCCTTGGAGAGCGCACTGCGGTCCAGATTTAAGAAATCTGCCATCTGCTGGCGGTTGAACGGTATCTCAAAGCTTTCGCTTCCGCATTTCTGAGACTGGGAGGAAAGATAAGTGAGCAGACGTTCGCGGATGGTTTTCGGGCTGGTGCAGAAAATGCGGTGGGACAGGGTAAGATTTTTGTGGACAGAAATGCTGAGCATATTGCTCAGCATTTTTTGATACCACGAATATCCGGACAAGCTGTTATCGTGAAGAAATGTGACATCCATAAAAAGGATCCGACAGTCACTTGCCGCTACGACATCCACCATCATCGGTTTGTGGCTTAAGCTGTAGGTCTCGGCAAATACACCGCCGGCACCCACCTCGCTTAACAGGCTTGTGCTGCCCCAAAAGTCAGTATTTTCAATATGAACACTACCGGTCAGGATAATGCCGGTCTCCGTGACAAGGTCGGCGTTCTGGAAGATCAGTGCCCCCTTTGGAAATTCCTTCTCATGAATGCGTGTATGGTTGGTCAGCTCCTGATATTCGTCTGTAGTCAATCCGCGGAAAACCGGATGAAGATTATGATTCATAGGGACCTCTTTTCTATAGCTGGTTCAATGTACGGTTGCGGTAGGTGGTCGGCGTCATGCCGGAGTGTCGTTTAAATTCTTTGCAGAAATAATTCAGATTATTAAATCCGACACGCTCACTGATCTGCGAGACGCTCAGTTCGGAATGTGCCAGAAGCTCGCTGGCATGACGCAGCCGGATCTGTGTCACATATGCCATCGGACGGGTATTTAGACACTCGCGGAACATCCGGCACAGATGCTGCGGCGAGACGTGAAGCTGCTTGCAGAGCATCGGCTGTGTGATCTCCGAGGCAAAATTATGTTCAATGAATTCGATCAGAGGCGTAAGACGGCGGCGGTACTGTGCAGATTTCGGAGAGGAATGCTCCTTGTACTGGCGGTAAAACTCAAACAGGAATTCATAGGTGTAGGATGCCGAGAAAAAGATGCTTTCCTTTGTGTTGATCTGAAACGCCATGTGGATCTTATTGTGGATCTCATCAAGAGCACCAAGATTGGTGATCGGAAAAATGCGGCACCGGTCAAAGCCAAACTGCTTTAACAGAGCAACCGTTCCATCGCCGTAAGGCACAAACCAGCGCACGTCCCAGATGTCCTCCGTGACCGCCTCATAGTAGTGGGGAACATTGGCAGGCAGAAATATGATCGAATGCTCCGGGATAATATGTGTCTTTCCCTCGGTGATCAGCTTTCCGCTGCCTTTGTTGCTGTAAAGAAACTGCGGATACGGATAGCCGTTTTCGCGTGGTGTCGGGTACTGCCACAGGTGCATACCGACGCTGATCGTATAAAACGGAAGCTCCTTAACCGGAGTAATGTCAGGGTAACAGATAAACCACATAAGCTCTCCTTTCTTAAAATGCTCTGATATATATATATATGTTCATTTTGTTCAAATATGATAATATCATTGATTGCTGTAAATATCAATAAACTGTAAAATTGAAATATCTGGTAAATTAAATAAATGCCAATATTCATGTTGTGGATGTGAACATTGACGGGCAAAAAACAGGAGGTATTTGGAATGAGATGCAGGGTGTTTCGAAGAGTATGTGTTGGTATTCTGAGTCTGTCGCTTCTTGTGACCGGTATGCCGTTTTGCAGTGGGGGCGCGAAAACGCAGGCAGCAGGTGTACAAAGCGGCGTGACAGAGAAGAAGAGTGTTGCGAAGGAGAAAAGCGGCAGTATTACCGTGGATGGCAATGATATCCGCGCCAACAATGTGAATGGATTGACGTATAAGGGGTTTGGTCTGTTGAGTGCCAATTCCACCAGTGATCTTCTGATGGATTACAAGGCACAGAATCCGGAGGCATATGCAGAGCTTCTTCAGTATCTGTTCGGAGGAAAATATCCGATCATGACGCATGTGAAGCTGGAGATGGGAAATGACCGAAACAATTCGACCGGCTCTGAGGCTTCGACTAAGCGCAGCCGCTATGAGAAGGCAAATGTTCTCCGTAATCCGGGCTGGCAGCTGGCGGCAGATGCTAAAAAGATCAATCCGGATATCAAGGTCAGCATTTTACGTTGGAATGCGCCGGAGTGGGTTAAATCGATTGAGGATGTTTACAAGTGGTATAAGGCAACGATCCTGGCAGCATACCGTCAGTATGGTTATATGGTGGATTATATCAATCCAAATGTGAATGAAGCCTGGAATAAAAAGACCGATGTGGATTACACGAAAAAATTTGCGGGTTGGATTGCATCGGAAAATGAAAAGACAATTCCGGATGCAAAGGAGAGAGCATTGTTTCAGAAGATAAAGCTTGTGGTGTCTGATGAGGCGACAAGCATTTCTTCAGACATTGTCGCTTCCATGAAATCAGACGGCGGCTTCTATAATGCGGTGGATGTGGTCGGTTATCACTATACCACCTCCGATGATAAGAACGGCGGTATGAAATGGCTTGCCGAGGGTGCCGATAAAGAGGTTTGGAACAGCGAAGCGCAGGCAGTGTTTTCAAACTCTGCATTCCGTCCGTCCAACAATGTCAAGGATCCAACGACCGAGGGAACAGGACTTGGCGGTACGGGAAGTGCGTTGGAGATGGGCAATACCTTTATCAAGGGCTTCGTAAAGTCAAGACGAACCCATGTGGTCTATCAGCCGGCGATCGGTTCCTTCTATGAGGGAGGTCAGTTTTCTTTTAAGGAGCTTGTCAGTGCGAGAGATCCATGGTCCGGCTGGATCCATTATGATGCAGGTCTGCTTGTTCTGGCACATCTGAGCAAGTTTGCCGTGACAGGCTGGGAAAATGAGGATAATACAGCGGGAATCTGGCGCGCGATTCCTGAGGCGAGCAATTCGACGGCATCCGGAACGAATCCGGTGGATGGAAGACGCGGCGGCGAAAACTATATGACACTCGCAGCACCGTCAAAGGATGCATTTTCTTCAGTGATCGTCAATGACAGTGAGTATCCGATGTCTTATCAGATCAATGTGAAGAACATGAAGCTTTCTGACAATCAGAAGCTTGCTGTATGGGAAACAAGGGCTGCGGATGATGGAAGTTTTAATGAAAACTATATGAAATGTACAGGAAGTGTCTCAGCGGGAGAGGACGGCTCTTACGTGGTAAAGGTAAAACCGTTTTCGGTTGTGACAGTCACGACGCTTGATGTGGCTGACGATGAGGAGCACACAAAAGCACTTCCGGTTGAGGGAGAAAGAACGGTTCTTGATACCGATGAAACAGGAGATGCGCAGGACACCTCAAATGGTATTTTATATGCGGATGATTTTGAGTATACCGGCAAGCGTGTTGCTGTCATTGCCACACATGGCGCAGTCAGTCAGAAAACAGAGGATTATATCAGTTCTCGCGGTGGCGATACCGGTGCGATGGCACGTTATACGCATACACTCAACGGTGCCTTTGAGGCATACAAAACAGTGGACGGAAACCGGGTGCTCCGCCAGCAGCTAGACCAAACGGAGAATGGTGTGGGACACAGCTGGAATGACGGAGATGCAGTTACCCTGCTCGGTGATTTCCGCTGGTGTAACTATACGGCATCGGTAGATGTTCTGTTTGAAAATAATGTGAGCAAAGCATATGGATCCGTGGCGATCCGTCAGACAGGAGGCTCTCAGAAACTGGAGGATAGCTCAGGCTACACCTTCCGTGTCAGTGCATCGGGAGCATGGAAGCTTTACAGAAAGGATAAGGTGGTGCTTTCCGGAACGGCTTCGGATCAGGAGAGCTTTAAGAAGGGCGCCTTTGTATGGAACAATTTAAAACTGAAGGGTGCAGGAGCAACGATCACCGCTTATATCAATAATTGTCCGGTGGCAGAATATACCGATGAAAATCCGATCACCTCAGGAAGGATTGGTCTTGGTTCTTCCTATACGCATACAGAGTTTGATAATCTGCGTGTGATGAAGATCAAAGGATATGTTCCGTATTATACAGAGCTTTTGGATAACATGGAGACCTATGATCTGACACCGGAGAAAAATACAAAGCTTGTTTATCAGGGAACATGGAGTCATGCAAATGGAAAGGGCATGTATGTATACCAGAGAAGCATGTCCGAGACAAGTGAGGCGGGAGCTTCACTCACATACAGCTTCACAGGAACCGGGATGGAGGTGTTAGCAAAAACAAGTGAGGCGGGTACTGTACTTGTCTCTGTGGATGGCGGACAGCCGGAGGAGAGAAAGCTTCAGAAGGCAGACAACATGAATATGAGTTGTTCTGTTTCCGGGCTGGAATATAAGAAGCATACCGTCACGATCGCCCTGAAGGAGGGAAAATTCTTTGTGGATATGGTCGGTGTACTTGGAGATGTCTGTGAAATCAGTGATGAAAATACATTGACAGAAAATTGGCAGGATAAGAGAAATAACGATCCGACGGTTATTCCGACACAGACACCAACGCCAGAGGGTCCGGAGGAGGCACTGATACCGGATGCTCTGACAACACCGGTGCCAACGGTGCCACCAATCGTTTATCCGACACCGTCACCGGTAACGCCGACACCGCAGGAGACAGCACCATCACCGGTGACGCCGGCACCGCAGGAGACAGCACCGTCACCGGTCAAGACACCGACAACAAGTGGACAGCCGCATGCAACTCCTGTCGTATCGGGAACACCGGACGGCACCGGGCAGATTGCGCAGACACAGGCACCACAGGATCAGTATTTTACCTCAGGCAATGCAACATACCGGATCATCAGTGCGAAGAAAAAGACTGCTGCATTCGTGGGTCTGCAGAAGAAAAATGTCAAAGCCTTTGTGATTCCGGCATCCGTAAAGGACAAACGCACAGGAAAGGCTGTTGTTTACCGGGTGACTGCGATTGACAAGAAGGCATTCGCCGGCTGTGGCAAGTTGAAAAAGCTGCAGATCAAATCGAAAAAGCTTACGTCCATCGGGAAAAATGCATTTGCCGGAATACATAAAAAGGCAGTGATTTCCTGTCCGTCCGCTTGTCGCAAGGCATACAGGAAGCTCATTACCGCCAAAACAGGTTTTAAAAAGAAGACCATGAAAATTTTATTCTAGTCTTTTTTGACACAGCCTTCATTTCCATATATAATGAAAGGAAAGCACAGACTTGAATAAGAGGAAACGGACATACGGCAGCCGGAGGTGTTTGGATGACCGGAAGGTGCTTTGGAATGGAGGAGACTAGATAAAATGAAACAGGTTATTTTGACCGGAGACCGTCCGACCGGACGTCTTCATGTAGGACATTATGTAGGTTCCCTGAAGGAGCGTGTGAGACTGCAGAATTCAGGAGACTTTGATGAGATTTATATTATGATCGCAGATGCGCAGGCACTTACTGACAATGCAGAGCATCCGGAGAAGGTTCGCAACAATATCATGCAGGTAGCACTGGATTATCTGGCATGCGGACTTGATCCGGAGAAGTCTACGATTTTTATTCAGTCCATGGTACCGGAGCTGACAGAGTTATCCTTTTATTACATGAATCTGGTGACTGTATCCAGAGTTCAGAGAAACCCTACGGTAAAGGCTGAGATTAAGATGCGTAATTTCGAGGCAAGTATCCCGGTCGGTTTCTTCTGTTACCCGATCAGCCAGGCAGCAGATATCACGGCATTCCGCGCAACGGTCGTTCCGGCAGGTGAGGATCAGATGCCGATGGTGGAGCAGTGTAAGGAAATCGTACATAAGTTTAATTCCGTGTACGGCGAGACACTGACGGATCCGAAAATCGTGCTTCCGGACAATTCCGCATGCTTACGTCTTCCGGGTATCGATGGAAAGGCGAAGATGAGTAAATCACTCGGCAACTGCATTTATCTGTCTGAGGAGCCGGAGGAGATCAGGAAGAAGGTCATGTCTATGTATACCGATCCGAACCATATCCGCGTAGAGGATCCGGGACAGATTGAGGGCAACACAGTGTTTACTTATCTGGATGCGTTCTGTAAACCGGAATATTTTGAGGAATTTCTGCCGGACTACAGCAGTCTTGATGAGTTGAAGGAGCATTATTCCCGCGGTGGGCTCGGCGATGTCAAGGTGAAGAAGTTCCTGAACAACGTAATGCAGACGGAGCTGGCACCGATCCGTGAACGTCGTCAGATGTGGGAGAAACGTCTGCCGGATGTTTATGATATCCTCAGGGAGGGCAGCAGGAAGGCAGAGGCTGTAGCTGCACAGACACTGGCTGATGTGCGTCATGCAATGCGTATTGACTATTTTGTTGATGATAACCTGTTGAAGTAATACAAGGGGCAAAACAGATAGCAATGAAGCAATCCGTTGTCTCATTTAGCAGCACAGAATTTTTTGTCTTGATATTAATGAAATATATACAATTGACGGATAATCTCATGTTTTACCGGAAGACAGACTCCTGCGACAGCGGGGGTCTGTTTTTTCTTTGGGGACTATGATAAACTGGAAATGACGAAGGTACTATTATAATAATGAAAAAAACGGAAAGATTTTCGTTCCGCAAATGTTTTATAATCAATGAAGTATGACATTATAAAACATTACATAAGAACAAGAAGATAAAAGTTGGTGAAATATGAAAGTAAATGGAAGAGAACGGTGTGTTGGATGTATGAAGCCGCTGACAGCAGAGGGACGCTGTGCTTATTGCGGGCTGCAGCAGGATAAATACCGGCCGATACCGCGTTGTCTGCGCCCCGGTATGTGTCTGCGTGACCGGTATGTTCTCGGCAGGGTGCTCGGGGAGGGCAGCTTTGGAATCAGTTATATAGCATGGGACTGTCTTCTGGATACGGTGGTAGCGATCAAGGAATATTTTCCGGCAAGTCTTGTCAGCCGCCATATCAGCGAGGAGGACGAGGATACCAATGTATACATATATGAGAAAAGGGAAAGCCAGAAGTATCAGGAAAGCTTAAAGAAATATCTGGGAGAAGCGAAAAGTCTGTCCGCCTATTATGATCTGGACGGAATCGTATCGGTGAGGGACTTTTTCTATGCCAATAATACTGCTTATATCGTGATGGGGTATGTGGATGGCATCAGTGTAAAGGAATATGTGGAAAAGAACGGTCCGATCGAGGGAGAGAAGTTTTTGCGGATGCTGGAGCCGGTGATTCAGTCTCTGGCAAAGGTACATCAGACCGGAGTTTTACACCGGGATATCAGCCCGGATAATATGCTGCTGACCCGTGATGAGAAGCTTGTGCTGATCGACTTTGGTGCCGCAAGAAAAGAAAATATCAATATGACGCGCAGTATGACGGTTGTGTTTAAGCGTGGCTTTTCGCCGGAGGAGCAGTATCGGACGAGAGGGCAGCAGGGTGCGTGGACCGATGTGTACGCACTTTGTGCCACGGCATATTATGCACTGACCGGCAAGGCTCCGGACGAATCGATCCAGCGTGTACTGGAGGATGATATGCCATCGTTGACGGAGATGACGGACGTTGATCTGCCGATGCAGCAGAAGAGAGCGTTTATGAAGGGAATGACGGTGGATTTTCATCACCGTTACCAGACGATGGATGAGCTGTATCAGGGACTTTATCAGCAGGGAAGGGATAAGAAGCATCTCGGGGCGTGGCTTGCGGGAGCGGCAGCGTTGGTCTGCTGTGTGGCATTGCTTGGAACGGGGGCGGTGTATGGACTTCATAAGCACAGTCAGGCGAAGAAGGATGCGATACAGACAGAAGCACCACAGCAGACAGCACTTGCAGAGGTGACCACGACGCCATATGCGGCAGATGTGCAGGAATACCAGATGATCAGCTTCAAGAGCATGACGAAAAAGGAAGCATTAAAAGCACTAGCCGGGCAGGATACGGAGCTTTCCGTGCAGTGGAAGTACAGGTACAGCAGCCGGATCAAAAAGGGCAGGATCGTAACGCAGAGTATTCCGGCAAAGACAAGATACCGCGGGGAAACCTATTCCAAAATTGTGCTGACGATCAGCAAAGGCAAAAGAAAAACAGAAGTTCCAAAGCTGACCGGCGTGAGCAAAGAGCGTGCGCGCACCCTTCTGAAGGAAAGAAAGCTTCACTGGACATGGAAAGAGGTCGAACGGGAAGGAACGGAAGGAATTGTTGCTTCGCAGAGCAGGATGGCAGGAAGTAAGGTTCCGGTAGGGACAACGATCGTTGTGACCATTACCAGAAAGCCGAAGCAGCAGATCGTGGCAACAGCGCAGCCGAAGGCTACGGCAGCACCAAAGACAGGGACAAAGGCACAGAAGAAATCCGATTCGGGGCAGTTTGTAGGCGTGATTCCGTGATCATTATAAAACAGGGAGAGAGACAATGGGAACACATAGAAAAACTTTTACCATGGCATTGATGAACATCAAGCAGGAGGCGCATTTCCGGGATTTTTCAGAATTTATCATGGAGAAAATGGGAATGCTTCCGGAGGGCGAGATCACGGAGACGATGCGCAGGGAAGCATATAAAAGATTCCGGGAGCAGACGGGAAAGGAAGCCTTTGCAACGCTTCCGACGATCCGCAAGTGGTTTGGAATCGGCGGCAGTGCTGTTCCGGACAGGGAACAGGTTTACCGGATCTGTCTGGCGATGGGACTGAGCGTGGCGGACTGTCAGGAATATCTGATCTATGGGATTCATGAGCCGGCATTTCAGGTCAATGATTACCGGGAGGTGATCCTGGTATACGGTCTGGAGAATCACAAAAGCTACGAGCAGTGCCAGCAGATGATCCTTGACTTTGAACAGCGGCTGCCCCATGTGATGAGCTTTGCACAGACCTGTGGAACACAGACGCTGATGGGCGAGTTTCAGGTACGAAAGACACTGGAGTGGCAGGAATTTCTGGAGTGGATGATGGAGAATGCATCCAGCTTCAAGGGCTACAGTAAGACAACCTTAGATTATTTCCGCAAATACAAAAAACTGATCCTGCAGTATGCCAAGAAGGATGCACAGGAGGAGTTAGAACGTCTTTTGTCGGAGACGGATTACTCTGTGTGGTGCCAGCATCGCCTATATGATGCGCGCAATTACCGCAGAAACATCCGTAAGTATGTAAATGCGCAGTCCAAGGGCAGAAAGAAAACGATTTCGGATGGATTAAAGGCAAGCATTACGGAGCTTTGTTCGTTGGCATATACTGAGAAGGAATCAAATGCAAGACTGTTATCGGAGGTGTTTCAGCCCAAGAAGGATGACAAGGAAAGCGCACCGGATTTTCAGTCGGTCAACAGCATGACGGAGAAGCATCTTTCGGATCTGCTTAACGTTCCGCTGCATAAGGAAAGATTCTTTCAGACAAGACAGGCGGAGCTTGAGCTGGAGAACATGGATGAGGAGAGCGAATGTCCGGTATGGATCTTAAAGCTTTCGCAGGAGTATGGGCGCGGAATGAACAGGAATGCAACGGTGGGAGAGGCAAAGGAATGGATCGCATCCTACCGGAAGGAGAATAAGCGCCGTTGTCTGCAGATTCAGAGACAGGATATTCTTCCTCTGATCCTTTATGTGGCGCAGCACCGTTATCTGGAGGAGATCGGGCAGGATATGTCCTCATATTGTCAGAAGGATGCCCTGGAGCTGTTTCGGACACTGGCGGACTCCACACTGGCAGCCTGCAACATGAGCCGGCTGAACGAAGCATACGAGCTTGATGCCGTTCTCTGTGCCTGCTATCAGGCGGAGGACATGTTTGGCTATGCGGAGCTTCTGGAGCTGAAACTGACAAAATAGGAATTACGTGTATAATGAATCTACAGGGGTGCGGCTTTGAACATACCTGTTTTCGAAGAATTCACGGCATACAAAAACGCATATGAATACATTCAATAAGACCTGGACCGGGAGTGATTGCTGTTCCCGGTTCAAGTCTTATTTTTCTCTGAATTGTGTGAAGAAGGAGTTGAAATCGGGCAGGCTACATGTTATGATGAAACATGGTTAAAGTCTCTGAAGTACGCAATTATGATGGGAAATGGGGATTCATATGGTAAACGAGGAAAAGCTTCGCATTATGGTAAATTTGGCAAGATATGAGCAGGAACCGCTGCACACGGAGCTGAAGGAAGCCGGTTATTACCGGATCGACTATATTCGTTCTCATCTGCTGGTGACACTTTGGAGTTATTCGGTGGCTTATGTACTGGTGCTTCTTCTGGTGGCACTGTACCATTTTGAATATATTTTCTCAAAGGTCAGACTTCCTGATATTGGCAGTCTTGCGATTGGAGCGCTTGCGGTCTATTTACTTATTTTGCTGGGATGTGCTTTTTTTACGGTACTTATTTCTTCGGCAAAGTATCACCGGATCCAGAGCAAGCGCAGAGCTTATCTGACAGAGCTTAAGAAAATGGAATTATTTTATGAACAGAGCAGGGAGGTAGGAAACGAATGACGCATTTATTGGAGATCAGGGAACGATTGATCCGGTTTTACCAGAATCATGCCCGTATTGTAAATGCAGTTTTTCGTTTTCTACTTTCTTTTCTGACGTTTTTTTCGATTAATCAGCTGATCGGTTATAATCCGGCACTGAACTCCTGGTATGTGGTGCTGGCATTTTCGGTTGTCAATACGGTTCTTCCGATTTCGGTGCTTTTATTTCTGGCGGCGGCATATATTGTATTTCATGTGTATTATGTATCTGTTTCGCTGGCGTTAGTGACACTTCTTGTGCTTTTGACGGCATATCTGGTGTATCTGCGTTTTCTGCCGGAGCATGGCTATGTGATCCTGGCAGTTCCGATCATGTATGGTCTGCGTCTTCCTTATCTGGTGCCGATCCTTCTGGGACTGATCGGTGCACCGGTGGCAGTGATCCCGATGAGCTGCGGGGTTATATGCTGCTATGCACTGAAGTGTATTACCACGGTGATCGGAACTGCAACGGAGGACAGCATGGTGCTGTTTAACCAGACCTTTCAGATGATCTTTACGAATCAGGAGATGTATCTGACCATTGCGGTGTTTGCAATCGTGATGGTAGTTGTCAATATGATCTGCAGTCAGGAGTTTCATTATGTTTATGAGACGGCGATCGTTGTCGGTGTGATCGTCAATATTCTTCTGTTCCTCGCAGTCAGTTTTCCGTTTAATATTGAAGTTCATGTTCTGCCCCTGATGATCGAAACAGTGATCTGCGGTGTGTTGGCATGGATTGTTCAGTTTTTCCGGCTTGTACTGAATTATACGGCAGTAGAGTATCTTCAGTTTGAGGATGACGAATACTACTATTATGTCAAGGCAGTGCCGAAAATGAATATCGCCGTAGGAGAGAAGCAGGTTAAGAGGTTTAATGCACATCTGCTGGGAGGCGGGCGCTTTGGCGGATCGGCAGGTAAGGATGAGCCGGAGCCGCCGGCAAAGGAAATGAGCCGGCCGAAGGATAGTGCAGAACAGGAAATATAGCAGGATAGACGAGATTAGGAGGAAGTATGAACTCTATTGTTACATCCTTAAAAAAATATATACATGTGTTTGATCTGCCGAAGGTATCAGTCATCGATGTGTTGGAGATCGTGATACTGGCATTTGTAATTTATCATGTGGCATTGTGGATCAAGAATACCCGGGCATGGACATTGCTCAAGGGAATCATTGTTCTGCTGGCATGCTATGTGATCGCTTATATTCTTGGTATGAACGTGATCGTATGGATCTTTGAAAGAACGATCTCTATCGGTATCACGGCATTGATGATTGTGTTCCAGCCGGAGCTTCGCCGGGCACTGGAGGAGCTTGGACAGAAAAATATCGTTTCCACCTTGATTCCGTTTGACGACACGCGCAATCAGAACGAGCGGTTCTCGGAGCGCAGTATTAACGAGATCGTTAAGGCGACTGTTGAGATGGCAAAGGTGAAGACCGGTGCGCTGATCATTATTGAGAAGGACATTGATCTTTCCGAGTATGAGAGAACCGGCATTGAACTGGATTCTACGATCAGCAGTCAGCTTCTGATCAATATATTTGAGCATAATACACCGCTTCACGACGGTGCGGTGATCATTCGTGGTGACCGGATCGTATCAGCAACCTGTTATCTGCCGTTATCAGATAATATGGGGCTTTCCAAGGAGCTTGGAACAAGACACCGTGCCGGTGTTGGTATCAGTGAGGTGACAGACAGTCTGACGATCATTGTCTCTGAGGAGACGGGGCGCATCTCGGTTGCTGTCGGAGGAAAGCTTCTTCGAAATATTGACGGTGATCTTCTGAAAAAGAAACTGACAGAGATGCAGGGCAAGTCTGGTGATGAGGTGGAGAAGAAACGCTGGAAAGGGCTGAGAAGAAACTAAAAGACTCGGGGCACACAGATGATTGGAAAGGCATGGTAATGAATATGCAGCAAGGCAATTCTGGTGGGGAAACCAAAAAGGACTTTATTCAGAAATATGTTTTCAATAATATAGGGATTAAGCTGCTGGCACTTTTTTCTGCAATTGTAGTGTGGGTGGCAATTGTCAACATTGAGGATCCGTATAAAGAGAGAACCTTTAATGTTGAGGTTGAGACGATCAACGAGGATGCACTTTCCTCAGTGAATAAGGTATATGAGATCATTGAGGGAAGTACGGCACAGGTACGGGTCAGGGGCAAGAAGAGTGTGGTAGACCGTCTGAAAGCAGATGATATCCGTGCAACAGCGGATCTGTCGGATCTTTCGGCAGTCAATGCGGTCGCGATCGTGCCTGAGCTTAAGAAGAATGTTTCCGATGAGCCGACGCTGGAGTGCAGCACGGTTTTGAAGGTGTCACTGGAGGATAAGGCAAGCAAGCAGATCAAAGTCACGGTAGCAACGCAGGGAACACCGCAGAATGGCTATAGTGTCGGTGAATGCATGGCAAGTCCGAATATGCTGGAGGTGACCGGCGGCAAGACAGTCATTGACAAGATTGATTCCGTGCGTGTCACGGTCAATGTCAGCGGCGTCGGAGAGGATTTCCGTAAGAGGGTAACACCGGTGGCATATGATGTAGATGGTAAGGCAATCGAATCAAGCACCCTGGATTACGGCGTAAAGAGAGTCAGAGTCAGTGTTCATGTACTCCGGACGAAGACGATCCCGGTCAACATTAAGATTACCGGAAAGCCGGCGGCAGGCTATGAGTTTGTCGATGCGGAATGTCAGCCTGAGGCGATTCGGGTGGCCGGTGACAGAAAAGAGCTTGCCAATATCAGTGAGGTGAATGTACCGGTAGATATTACCGGCATGAGAAGTACAAGTGGTTCGGTAGAACAAAATATCAGTATTCAGGATTATCTTCCGGAGGGAGTTTTTGTGCTGACAGATTATGCACAGGTTTCTCTGCGGATCGGTATTGAGAAGCAGATGAGCAGAAAGGTTTCCATTCCGGTGGAGGATATCAAGTTTGCCTCTCTGGCGGATCATTTGTCGGCGAAGATACTTGGAGATAAGAGTGTGGTCAACATCACGCTTCAGGGAATTTCTTCTGTGTTAGATGAGATCAATGCGGACGATTACAGTGCATATGTGGACTGCGAGGGACTCCACAAGGGAAAATATCGTCTGAAGGTTCATCTGGATCTGGGAGACAGCAGTGCAATTGTCAAGACAGAATTTGTGACGGTTAAGATCGACAGGGACGATGGAGGCAGTGACACTTCAAACGGCAGCACTGAGGCAACAGAGAAACCGAAGGCGACACCGGCTCCTTCTGCATCCGATGGAAGCAGCCAGGATGAGGGAGATAAGGAATGAGAGTGATCACCGGTACGAACACGGCAGAACAATTTCATACATGGATCGAAGAGCAAAGGGACAGTCATGTGGCTGTCCTTTTGCGTTCCGGGCAGGGAGCGGAAGATTTTTGGGAGAGCGGGGCTGTGACCGAACTACGTCTGCATTGTCAGGTGGAAAAGCTCGTCTGGAAGAATCCGGAGGAGCTTGCGGACAGGCTGTGGGCATGTAAATGGAGAGAACCTGCCGACAGAGTATATCAGAGTAAGCAGGTGGAATCTGCCAGAACGTGTCTGTGTGCAACGGATCGTCTGCTGGCATTTGGCGGCCTTTATGAACTGCAGGAAATCTGTGTGGCAAGAGCCCTGTGGTTAAAAGGTGGTAATGCGCTTATAGGGAATGAGGTGATGCCTCTTCTGTTCCTGGCGCAGAATATGATACCGGCATCCATGCTTCCGGAGGAATTGCTGTGGCACAGAAATCGGGAGGGTGAGACCTGTTATTTAGGATCATTTCCGGAAGGGATGGCGGATACTGTTATAATGCCGCCGGCTCGCGGACAGGAAAAGCGATTTTACAGTCTGTTTGTGAAAATGGAAGCGGAAACGGGGCGTTCTCTGTGGAAGGAGCTGGCTAAACCCTTGTGGCTGCGGTACGGAATTCCGGAATATCTGGCAGGTATTCTGGCACTCCGCTTTGTTTACCGCACGATCAAGGGGAAAGATTTTTCGGCGATGGAGAAGTTTCTTACACAGAAGGAGGTGGCGTTGCGGGATATGGTGTGGGTTGCAAGAGAGGATGTTTTACTGCTGGCAGAGATGGCAATGGCGGGAATAGAAATGCTGCCACGACAGGAACGTCTGTCATGGCAGCAGATCAAAGCGTTTTATATTTTATTGTGTCGATAGCGCAGTACCGAAAAGGTATGCGTCTTAGTTATTCTGTGCGTTCTTTTTGCTGCGGAAGCGGAGAGTGGAATCCAGAATCTTCTTACGGATACGCAGACTTTTTGGTGTGATCTCCAAAAGCTCGTCTGTGTCGATGAACTCCAGTGCCTCTTCGAGACTTAACTTCTTCGGCGGAACCAGCTTTAATGCGTCATCTGCGGAGGAAGAACGTGTATTGGTAAGATGTTTTGTCTTGCAGACATTTAACTCAATATCCTCTGCCTTACCGTTCTGACCGATGACCATTCCGCTGTATACCTTTTCGCCGGGTCCTACAAACAGTGTTCCGCGATCCTGTGCATTAAACAGTCCGTATGCAACGGTCTCGCCGGTTTCAAAGGCGATCAGGGAACCCTGTTTTCTGTAATTCATATCGCCCTTATATGGACCATACTCCTCGAATGTCGTGTTGATGATACCATTTCCCTTGGTGTCTGTCATGAACTCACCACGATAACCGATCAGACCACGGGATGGGATCAGGAACTCGAGACGGGTATATCCGCCGCCGATGGAACCCATGCCCTGCAGCTCGCCCTTACGGTTGCTGAGCTTCTCGATAACGCTGCCGGAGAATTCATCCGGTACATCGATAAAGGCACGCTCCATTGGCTCGAGCTTCTTGCCGCGCTCGTCCGTATGATAGAGAACCTCTGCCTTGCTGACTGCGAACTCATAGCCCTCACGGCGCATATTCTCGATCAGAACGGAAAGGTGAAGTTCACCGCGTCCGGATACCTTGAAGCTGTCCATGTTGTCGGTTTCCTCGACACGGAGGCTGACATCGGAGTTAAGCTCGCTGAACAGACGGTCACGTAAGTGGCGGGAGGTGACGAATTTACCCTCCTGGCCGGCAAGCGGACTGTCGTTGACCATGAAATGCATGGCGATCGTCGGTTCGGAGATCTTCTGGAATGGGATGGCAACCGGATTTTCCGGTGAGCAGATAGTATCACCGATGTGGATGTCTGTAATACCGGAGATTGCAACGATCGATCCGATGGTTGCTTCCTGTACCTCAACCTTCTGGAGACCGTCAAACTCATAAAGCTTTGTGATGCGGACTCTCTGGGACTTGGAATCATCGTGATGGTTGACGATAACAACATCCTGATTTACACGGACGGAACCGTTATCGATCTTGCCGATTCCGATACGTCCGACATATTCATTGTAATCAATTGTGCTGATCAGCACCTGTGTGCCGGCATCCGGATCGCCCTCCGGAGCAGGAATATAATCGAGGATCGTATCAAACAGAGGAACCATGTCCTTGCCCGGCTCGTCTGCACTGTAGGAAGCGATCCCTTCCTTTGCGGATGCATAAATAAATGGGCAGTCGAGCTGCTCCTCGTTGGCATCCAGATCAATGAAAAGCTCCAAGACTTCATCGACAACCTCCTCCGGACGCGCCTCCGGACGGTCGATCTTGTTGATGCAGACGATAACAGGAAGCTCCAGTTCCAATGCCTTTTTCAGTACGAACTTCGTCTGAGGCATTGCTCCCTCGAAGGCATCAACAACAAGAACAACACCGTTTACCATTTTAAGGACACGTTCTACCTCGCCACCGAAATCGGCGTGGCCCGGTGTGTCGATAATATTGATCTTTGTATCTTTATAAGTGATAGCGGTATTCTTGGATAAGATCGTAATACCGCGTTCCCGCTCGATATCGCCGGAATCCATGACACGCTCAGCGACCTCCTGATTGGAACGAAATACACCGCTCTGCTTCAAGAGCTCGTCCACCAGAGTTGTTTTGCCGTGGTCTACGTGTGCAATAATTGCAATATTTCTGACGTCTTCACGTTTCTGCATCATAATTATTCAAGTCCTTTCTCATATAAGGCGATATTCATCGCGTTTCTACAATTTACAAAATAAATCACCAATACACTAGTATACCGATTATTGTGTCAATATACAAGTAAGAAAAAGTAACAAAAATGAACCTGTGGAATGGGAAAGATATGATGACATTGTCAAGAAAAAACGGTTTTTTTTGGGCGAAGGAGATCGGATGACTTGATCTTATCGTGGGAAGCGTCGTGATTTGTCGCAAAAATCAGTGTTTAAAACAGGAAATTTGTGGCATAATGATTATAGCACGAAAATATAGATGTATTAACTAAGTTACTGCGAACACAGCCGGGAGACTGTGAAAGGAAAAGGGAGGAAAAAATATGTTGGATAAAGTCTTTACAAATAACCAGGTCACCATTGCGGGAAAAGTGGTCAGCGAATTTGCGTACAGCCACACGGTATACGGTGAGGATTTCTATACGGTGGATATTGAGGTCAGCCGTCTGAGTAATTCGAACGATATCATACCGGTTATGGTGTCGGAGCGGATTCTGGATGTTCATGAGGATTACCGTGGATATGTTCTGCATGCGAACGGACAGTTCCGTTCCTACAACCGTCATGAGGAGACGAGAAACCGTCTTGTTCTCTCTGTATTTGCCAGAGAGGTTGCGGTTATGGAGCCGGAGGAGGATGAACAGGATCCAAACCATATCTTTCTGGACGGGTATGTCTGCAAGAAGCCGGTATACCGCAAAACCCCGCTTGGCAGGGAGATTGCCGATGTGCTGCTGGCAGTGAACCGCCCGTATGGCAAGTCGGATTATATTCCGTGTATCTGCTGGGGAAGGAATGCCCGTTATGCCGATCAGTTTGAGGTTGGTACGCATGTGCAGATCTGGGGCAGGATCCAGAGCAGAGAGTATCAGAAAAAGATTGGTGAGAATCAGTTTGCTGATCCAGTAGTAGTTTATGAAGTTTCAATTATTTCTGCTGGAATTGTTAGTGATTATGATAGCTCATCTGATAATGATATAGAAGTAGCAGAACCTGTTGATATTGCTGATAGTAATATAAATTAATATTAAATAAAAAGGAGAATTATATTATGAGTGATGAAAAGAAAGTAGTAGAAATGGCAAAAGAAAACACTATTGAAACAACAAAAAGAGAGCTTAGTGATGAAGCTAGAGCTTTTATTAATGATGCAACAATTTCCATTATCAAAGACGTTATTAAAGATCCGGCAGAGTACAATTCTTGCTTATGTTCAATTGGAGTAAATATTAATAACGAAACTAAAGAATTTGATAGTGCTATTATTAGTATTTTCAACGTTCCGCAGTCTACAATTGCATTTGTTCCAGTACTTCAGGTTGTTCTTGATCTTGCTAAAAAGACTATTGCTGGTCAGAATAATTTTGTTGCACCTGTAGTATTTAGAAAAGATGAGCATGGAAACGAAGTTGAAGCAGTTCTTCTTGGAAGAAATGGAGATATTGGAATTGCTTCTGCAAATGTAGTAGCTGAAATTATGGCTAATGTTCCGGCTGATGATGAACCAGCTCCTGCAGAAGAAGATGTAGAAGTAGTAGATGCGGATAGTGATGCAGAATAAATTACATAGAGAGTAGCAGAAATGCTACTCTCTATTTTTTATTTTGATTATATATTATATTGATGAAACCAAAGTATAATCTTGAAAGGAGATTTAAATATGAAAGAAAGAGAAATGTTTCATTTAAAAGTAAAGGTATTTGAAAATGGAAATTTAATCAGAGATTTCAGTACCCCACGAAGATTTAGTAACGTTATGTGGGCTGAAAAATATTTCCGATATTTGGAATTTTTAGCTAATAAATGGTACCATATATTTAAAATATGGTGTGTTGGAGAAGATGGTTCACCAGAAGATAATATATGGACAACTGCAATTTGGTTTATTTACCATTGCAATCCTGTATGGATGAAACGAGAGTTATCATCAGAAGAAGTATTAGCAATTTTCGAAATGTGTAGAGCACAATATTATTTAGATAGCTCAAATCCAAATACAACAGAAGTTACAGCGTACTATGAAATGACTAAAGAAATACTGAAATAGAGGTGAAAATATGAGTAAACTAAGTATTATGATTCAGTTTAATAGGGAAATAACTGATAAAGATTTAGCATGTATTGGCTTAGGAGGAATATATTTAAAAACTAATAATTCATACATTGGATTAGATTATATGGACGTAGAAAAAACTAAAGAGGGCAAAAATCTTATTCTTTTTAGGCTTAAGAATGGTGATCTGGATACATTTCCCGATATGGTACTTCAAGATATATTACAAGAAGATGGATTAATAGTAGACAAATTAAATATTGAATACAATCCTATAGATATATTACCTATCTATCCAATGCAAATATACTTTTTCATGTTTACCTTTAATTCTAATCCAATAAAATTATCAAATGGTATTGTGATTGAGAATCAGATAACTAGAATGCTTTTAAACAATAAGCATTACAAGAAAATATATAAAGATTGGAAAGAAGATTTAATCGGAATGGGGAAATAATATGAAATTATATTGTATGTCTTTTAACGTAAATCTGAATGGAAAAAATTATTCTGCAACATTGCCTAGACGTTTTGAAAAAAGAGAATGGTTGGCAAAATATAAAGAATATTTAGCTAAATTAGCATATGAGATTTTATTTAATGCTAATGGTGAATTTGTTACTGATAATAATTATTTAAAATATATCAATAAAATCGCTCTACCATATTTATCAACAGACGAATTAGATTTTGTACTTATGTATTATACAAGAGAATATTTTAGATTACGAAAATATAAAAATTTTAACATGAATATAGGATTAAGTATAGTAGATATCTGAATAAAAGTGGGTTGAAATATACCCACTTTTATTTTTATAAATTCTGAAATCTTTAATTAATATATTTTCAAGGAGGATTATACATGAATAATTTTGATTTATTTTGCTATTCTTCAATTAAAGAATTAAGAGATTTTATTATTGAAAAGATATCATTTACCAGTGATGCTATGGTTGATTTATTCTCAACAACACTGAAACCTGTTGGGCCTAATATAGAACATAAATTACTTATAATACTCACTGCTCCTATATTTACATCTATTACAGGAGTATATGAATTTAAATGTTCTATATTTGATGAAACTGATAATAAACCTACAAATATCGAATTTAGCTTTTGGACAGGATTTGTTCCTAAAGATGGATACTACTATTTTAAAACAGAAATTTTTGAAATTGAGCATATAATACGAATGGATGAAATGATTGATAAAGAAACTCTTAGAAGATCAATAAATAACTACAACAATATACAATAGGGAGGCACTATAATAATGAGAATTCTAAAGGATAAATTTGAACGATTTATACGCAATAAAATTTATTTAAGAGATAATGTTGATAATTCATTAATAGGGATCATTGATTTCTATGATGGCAGCAATGACTATAAAATACATAAATATGTAATTTGTATAACAGATACAATTCCAAAAAC
>ERZ835051.290-NODE-290-length-57863-cov-12.872993_pt1 | contig 57863 bp, 70 predicted proteins | sample MGYA00519575_ERZ835051 | MGnify/ENA primary metagenome ERZ835051 (study PRJEB31850, sample SAMEA3708769) | human gut metagenome | biome: human gut; feature: human-associated habitat; material: faeces | place: China | collected 2014 ... | reverse complement strand
CCTACGCCGCCGTTTGCAGAGTTACTTGTACAGCCGAATAACATAAGTGCCGATAGGATTAGAACTGTTGCTTTTGTAATTCTTTTCATAGAAAATTCCTCCTTATTATTAGATTAACATTTTTATTATACAAAATCAAGCTTTTACAATCGCTTTTGTGAATGTTCAATAACAAAAATAGTAAATATAAACAAATAACAATCACAACCTTTCGGCGTTGTTTATGTCGGAGCTCAGCAGAAAATCTTCCCGAAAATAATCGCTTGAAATCGCATTATACCGTAAACGACAGCACCTCCTTTCTTTTGCGTAATATCATTACCCGTTGCGACAAAAAACGCTGTCGGACAACTGTAAAATAATTACATAGTCGGTGACTGATGTCTGAAAGCGAAAGGAAGTTTGAAATGTCAAGGGCGGTAACAAAGGATAAGATAAATATCCGTGAACATTCGGTAATAAGATGTACGGCTGTAATGATAGCGGCGGCGGTAATTTCAATGAGTATGGTACTCGGAAAGCCATCGCCGTTTGCGGCATCGTTTGCGGCGGCTATGAGCGGAATCGACTGTATCAGCGCATTTGTGGGGAGCGTTGCAGGCTATATTCTCGGCGGTAATTATACCGACGGCGTTACTGTTACATCGGCTCTGCTGTCCGTTGTTGCCATCCGTATGATAGTTTCACGCAGAAAATCAGCCGTGTCTGAGATAGTATCGGCTGTCACGGCGGCAGGCTCTGTCTTTGCGGCGAATTTTCTCACATCATCTACCGTAAGCGAGGTGATGAACTGCATCATTCTTTCGGTCATGGCAGGCGGAGGTGCGGTTGTCGCTTTACGCTTGTCACGGCTTGCCGAAAAGCGTGAGATAGCAAAGATAACCGTCCGCAGCGATCCTCACAGCTTTATCTGCGTTCTGGGCGGCTGTGCTATAGTGTCCGGTATACTTTCGCACTACAGCGTCGGCATCTTCAATATAGGAATAATTTTCGCATCCTGCCTTTCTCTTTGCAGTGCTATGAAGTACGGCAGGGGAGCAGGTGCTGTGTGCGGTGCGGTGTCTGCACTCGGGTGTGCGGTTGCCACGACCGACTACGCTTTTCTTGCGGCTGTTGTTGCTCCTGCGGCGGCTGTCGGAGGTATGTTCAGCGGCGGAAGAAAGCTGAGTGCCGCAGGAGCCTTTGTGCTGACCGCAACGCTTGGCACTGCGCTGTTCGGAATGGATAATTCAAAGCTCGCCGTTGTTGCCTGCATATTCATGTCGTCGGCGGTCTTTATGCTGTTACCGGTAAAGCTTACAGCCGAGCAGGGCGATATTGCCAGAGTTAAAGCGGGTGAAAACAGCGTCAGAAAACTGTTTTCAAAACGGCTGAAATTTGCCGGAGGAGCGATTGCCGAGGTCAGAAGAACGGTCGGTATCACTGCCGAAAAGCTGGATAATAATATAGGAAGCGATATAAGCTGGGTGTACAATACAGCCTGTGACGAAATATGCCGTAAGTGCAGGTATAATATGCAATGCTGGGGCAAGGAGTACGGCGACAGCATTAAACAGTTTGCGAAGATTACAAATATGGTAAAGTCCGGTGAAAGTGCCGATCCGGATGCTTTTTCTGAGCCTTTAAGCGAACGATGCCCTAAAAAGCAGGAACTGATTGACAAAATCCGCAGGCTGTGTGATGTTTATGTAGCGAGCAGTACGGAAAAACGAAGAATTGCCCGTATGCGTAATATCCTGACGGCTCAGCTGTCGGCAACGGAGCAGATTCTCTCGCAGTTATCCGATGAGATTGAAAACAGCGGAGAAATAGAACCTCAGTACAACAAAACCGCCTGCAATGTGTTGTCGAAGCTCGGCTGTGAAGATGCAGACGCAGTGAATGTGGAGCTTGGCGAGCAGGGAAGAATGTTTGTCGAGGCATATTCCGATACCGGTTTTTTCGCATCAAAGCAGGATATATGCGAGGCTATGACGCTTGCTTTCCGCCGCCGCTTTGATTTGCCGACATTGAGCCGTGTCGGAGGGGCATGTAAGCTGAGTCTTTTTTCAGGAACCACCTACACGCTTGACGTTGAAATATGTCAGATAAGCAAGACGGAGGGTACTGCCTGCGGCGATTATTACGAGAGCTTCATAGATAAGAACGGTACAGCGTATGTTGTATTATCGGACGGTATGGGCAGCGGCGGCAGGGCGAGAGTGGACTCATCGTTTGCCTGCGCTATGCTTATACGTCTTTTGCAGGCAGGTGTCGGAGTAGAGGCGGCAATCAGCGTGATCAATACATCACTTGTGTGCAAATCCTCCGATGAGAGTTTTGCTACTCTTGAAATATGCGCTGTCGACCTTTACAGCGGAAAGATAGACTTATACAAGGCAGGCAGTGCCAACACTTATATCAAGTGCGGAAACCGCTTTGTCACCATAGGCTGTAAGGGCTTGCCGATAGGAGTAAAGGACGAGCCTGTCTACGACAGGAGAACGTTTACGATAGGAAGCAGGGATATGATAGTTATGACAAGTGACGGTGCAGAGCTGAACGAGAAATGGCTTTACAGGGAGATGGATAAACAGCCCGACCTTAAGGAATTCTCTAAAGAAGTTGCCAATACCGCCAGATTCTATGCCGGTGACGAAAAGAGCGACGATATATCGGTGATTGCAATGCGGCTCAGCAGATAACATTCCAGATGATGCTGTGCGTTCCGCAACGCTGTCGGAATATCAGAAAAAACAGTATTGACCTTGTTCTTTCAGAGTGATAAAATATATAGCGGTGTGTCTGTGCGTTTGTGCCGAAGATACACCGCTTATTTTGTGCATATAACGAGGTCATTATGAAAGCCGATATTCTGACAAAAACTTGGGTAGCCGCAATTCTCGCAATATTCTGCTCTGCTTTGTGGGGCAGTGCTTTTCCCTGCGTAAAAATCGGTTACGGGCTTTTTGGCGTTGACACTTCACAACCGATGTCATTGATACTTTTTGCGGGGATACGTTTTTTCACAGCAGGAATTATGGTTATTATAACAGGAAGCATAATGCACAAAAAACCGCTTGTTCCGAAAATCAAGGAACTGCCGAAGGTGGCGGCACTGAGCCTTACTCAGACGATTTTGCAGTACCTGTTCTTCTATATCGGACTTGCCAATACAAGCGGCGTGAAATCTTCCGTCATTGAGGGTATGAGCGTGTTTGTGTGCATACTTATCTCATCGCTTGTTTTTCGCCTTGAAAAGCTGACAAAATTCAAGCTTATCGGCTGTGTGCTTGGCACTGCGGGAATAGTAGTTATAAATCTCGACCGCTCTCTGCTCAGCGGATTCAGCCTTACCGGAGATGGCTTTATTCTTCTTTCCACCATTGCCTATGCGATTTCCTCCGTGCTAATAAAACGCTTTTCCAAAGACACCGACACTATGATGCTCAGCGGTTGGCAATTTCTGCTCGGCGGTGCGGTCATGACCGTTATCGGATTACTTGCAGGCGGCAGTATAACTCTGCCCGAATCGCCTCTGCCCGCCGTACTGATGCTTTTTTATCTTGCGTTTATTTCCGCTTGTGCCTACTCGATCTGGAGCCTGCTTTTAAAGTACAACCCCGTATCGAAAATTGCTGTTTTCGGCTTTATGAATCCGGTTTGCGGTGTGCTTCTTTCTGCGCTTCTGCTCGGAGAGGCACAGCAGGCATTCCGCTTTGAGTCGCTGATTGCTCTTGTACTGGTCAGCGCAGGTATATTTATAGTCAACAAAATGGGGGGGAAAAATTGACAGAATGTTTAAACTATTTCGAATATAACTATAAGTAATTCAGGAAACGAAAACAACCGAAAAAAATCGAAAAATATTTCAAAAAATGCTTGACATCGGCTTTTCAATGTGATATAATAATCTACGTTGTCACGGCAGTGATAACTTAAAGAATATTGGGGTGTCGCCAAGTGGTAAGGCATCGGACTCTGACTCCGCCATTTCGAGGGTTCAAATCCTTCCACCCCAGCCATTAAAACCGCATCGTTCTGATGCGGTTTTGTTTTATGCCGATATTAAAACCTTGAAAGGCTTAAAGCCATTGTCGGTATGCTCGTCAAAACAAAACACCGGCTCTTTTCGCATAGTGCTAAAGGGCCGGTGATTTTTGTTATTCGTTATTCGGTTATTCTTATTTGCCGAGTGCAATCTTACCCATAGCGTCAGCCTGCATAATAGCGTCATACAGCTCAACGGGCTGTACATCGCCGGCGAGGTTGTGGATAGTTTCGCCGGGGATACAAGCGTTCTCGGAAATAGTCTTTACCTGTTCAGGAGTTGTAACACCGATTTCTTCAAGCGTTACGGGAAGACCGACCTCAAGGCAGAAGTCCTGAACTTCCTTGAATTCCTCTTTAGGCGCACCCTCAAGCACAAGCTGTACAAGCGTGCCGAGTGCAACGCAGCAGCCGTGATCTGCGTGCTTTATGCCGAGAGAAGTAACGCCGTTGTAGAATGAATGAGCGGCGGCACAGTTTACGTTATCGGCGCCGACACCTGAAAGGTAAACGTTAGCTTCAACGATATTTTCAAGTGCGGGAGTAACGGCGTGTACCTTACAAGCCTCGATAGCCTGCTTGCCGTATTCACGGAGCGTGTCATAGCAAAGACGAGCAAGTGCCTGACCCGCTCTTGTGATGCCCGTACCCTCAAGGCTTGCGGATTCGGTGCGGATAGAAGCACGACCCTCGAAATATGTGCCGAGCGCATCGCCCATACCTGCAATAAGGAACTTGACGGGCGCATTTGCGATAACGGTCGTATCGACCATTACAGCGTCGGGATTTGTGGGGTAGAACAGATATTTATCGAAGCTGTGGTCATCGTTGTAAATTACTGAAAGTCCCGTGCAGGGAGCATCCGTAGCCGCAACTGTAGGTACGATTACAATGTGCTTTCCGCTGTAGTATGCGGTAGCCTTTGCTGTATCAACGGCACTGCCGCCGCCTACAGCTACTACCGTATCAATGTTGTCATGCTCTACGATAGCCTTCATCTTATTTATTTCGCCGTTGCTGGATATTCCGCCGAATACCTCGTAACGTCTGTAGTCATCAAGCCCTTCAAAGCTCTTTTCTATTTTATCGTGGCAGGCCTTGTAACCGCTGTTTGAGCATACAAACAGCCAACGCTTGCCCATATAACCCATTTCTTCGTGGAATTTAAGCAGTGCATCTCTGCCCTGTACATATTTGAGCGGCTCACGCATCGCTCTGAGTCTTCCCATCATAATTGAAACACCTCCGTAGAATGATAAGAAATTACAGACATTATTATCTGCTTTTACGACTAATTTATATCACTTTTTTATGGGTATGTCAATATTTACGGGCATTTCGATTTTTGATATGGGTATGCCGAATTTTCATTGCAATAAAGAAACAAATATCATTTTAAATTGAAATTGCGGGGGATAAGTATTGTTTTTATCGGCAAACAGGAGTATAATATAATAAAAATGAAACGGGGTGATTATTATAACTGCTATGACGATTGAACGTGCTGTAGATAACGCAATCGCTTCCACAGAAATGGAGGGTTTTACGATAACCGACGTTCAGAGAGGGCAATGGCAGAACGGAGAGAGTTTTCTTTGTATTGCTTATCAGAAATGCCGGTTATGATATTGATTATTCATCGCTTAACTCCGATCTCTTGATGATTGGCAGTATTCAGGCGGCAGGCGGAGTTATGGATACCCTTATCAGATTTTTTGAAGAGAATATTAAAATCCACTGACTTTTAAGGTCGGTGGATTTTTTGCATAGCAACAAGTTATTTTGCAGATTAAACTGCAAAGTAACTGATAAACATAAGTGGTGACGTAAGGAAATTGAACAGAAAATGCGGAGCAACACTAATTTGTGATATGATAACCTCAGATATAAAATCTGCTGAAAGTGGTTTTTACCTTGCCTTGCATGGCTTGCGGAAAACCGCCATACGTTTTAAAAGACAAAAGCGACAAAATACATAAAACAAAAACCTCGCAGATCTCTCTGCGAGGTTTTGTGGTGGAAATGTCCAGAAACGCTTCCGCAGTGACAATAACTCCGTCAAAGCCGCTCGGACCAAAAAAAATCGTATATGACATTTTCAAAATTGAGAAATTCGTCCCTTATCCGGTGATTATAAATGTTTGAAAACACCACCACGTCCGTATCCGCGGCAAATGCCGCCTCGGCTATTCCGCATATGATATCCTTCTGGGTGCGGTCGTCGGCTCTTGCGGTTATTACGGCAATTTTTTTCTTGACATTTCGTTCGTCCTTTCACGCGTTCATAAAAAGCCCGTTCCCGCAACCACATCAACCCCCGCTCTGCGGTAAATTCTGCCGCTGACGGGGAAGGATTTTTGACGTGTTCGGCGACAGAGTATGCCGGAAACAAGCTTTCGTATAAATTGTAACTTATTCACGTTCACGCGGTTATGTCAACCGAAAAGGTGCATATTATGATTAAAAGGTGGACAAAACAGATATCGGTTATTGACTTTGTGTTGTTTATTGGTATAATAAACTTAAAGGTGTCTTTGGACACGAGAAACAAAACGGAGGTTTTAACGATGAAGATCACAAGTAAATTAGCGGCTATTTTGTGTGCAGCGGCTCTGTTTATGACGGTGGGCTGCTCGAACGGCGGCGAAACAAGCAGCGGGAGCTCCGAGCCCGACGCTTCCGGCTCCTCCGGAACCGCGGACGTTTCCAGCGCTTCGAATTCCGAAACGAATGAAAGCGGCACGGTATCAGAGGAGAAAATTATGGACAGTCTGAACAACGGCATAATTATCGACAGCGTAAGCGGTAACGTTTATAAGAACGAGATGAACGCAAATCCCATCTCGCCGAACATATTCTGCGCCGATCCCACCGCGGTTGAATATAACGGAAGGCTTTACGTTTACGGCACGAACGACCAACAGCAGGCGGAAGAGGGAACAAAGAACGACTACGCCTATATCAAATCGCTTGTGGTATTTTCCACCGACGATATGGTAAACTGGATATATCACGGCAGGATAGAGGTCGGAGAGATCGCGCCGTGGATAAATAACTCGTGGGCACCGTCGATAGCTTCCCGCGTTGAAGACGACGGACTTACGCATTTTTACCTTTACTTCTCAAACGGCGGCGCGGGCGTGGGCGTGATAACCTCCACCGACCCTGTGGGACCGTGGACCGATCCGCTCGGCGAGCCTCTGGTTTATCAGAATATGCCTGGGCTGGAGAATTGCCCCGCACCCTTTGATCCGGGCGTGTGCATTGACGAAAATGGCGTAGGCTGGCTCTCCTTCGGCGGAGGCACACCGGCAGACGGCAACACTATGCACAGCAAGATCCCGAAGATAGCAAAGCTGGGAAAGGATATGCTTTCCTTTGACAGCGAATTTGTTTCCATTGACGCTCCCTACTTTTTTGAGGCGAGCGAGCTGAACTATATCGACGGAGTATATTACTATACATACTGCACCGACTGGCAGGATCACAAGACCGGCTGGAAGGAGTACGAGGGGGTCGATGTTCCGCCCGCGTGCAGCATGGCGTATATGACCACCAAGACCCCTCTCGACGCAGATAGTTGGGAATGCAGAGGACCCTATTTCTATAATGCGGGAGAGAACGCCGACGGGGCATCCGGACTTCGCTGGGCTAACAACCACACTCATTTCATTGAATATAAGGGCGTAAACTACATCATTCACCATACGCTTCTTCTGGAGGAGCTTATGGGAGGAAAAGCGGGCTTCCGCAGTATGATGGCAGACTATCTGCCCATGGACAAGGCAACGGGCGATATCCCCATAACTGCGGCAAGCAAGAAGGGCGTAGCGCAGATAAAGCTGGTCGACCCCTATACCTATAACAGCGGTGCGCTGATGTTCACCTGTGCGGATATCGGATACGACAAGGTAACGGATCCTGCCGCAAAAAGCACCGCCGACGGCGCGTGGATATATGTAAGAGGAGCGGACTTCGGCTACGGGGCATCAGAGTTTATCGCCGAGGTCAAGGGCAAGGGAAGAATAGAGGTTCGTCTTGACGATATCTCCTCCGAAGCCGCCGCATTCGTCGAGTTCGACTGTGCAGATTATACCAAAATACGCTCGGACAGCTTTGCGCAGTTTGACGGAAGAAACCATGACGTTTATTTCGTATTTTCCGGCTCCGATATAGAGCTTAAGTCGTGGAAGTTTTCGAAGGGCGACGAGCAGCTTCGTCCTGAAGAGGACATAGCCTCCACCGATATACCCTACATGACGCTGGTAGTATCGGGACAGACCGAGCCCGGACCGAGCCCCTCTGCGATGCTCGACATTCCGAAGGACGGGGACTATTCCATAAAATCCTCTTCTTTTGAAAAGGACAGCGCCATAGTCAACCTCGGGTTTATTAATACCGATACCAATGCGAAGTATAAGGTGCTTGTGAGATCGCTGACGCTGGCAACCGAAAACGGAGAGGTTGAAGTTCCCGTAAATAAGGAACTCGATCCCGCAAGCTCGTCGGAAAATGGGCTTGCAAACGGCTGGGGCGGCTCCGAGGTCGGATCGCTGATTTACGGCACGGAGGAATGCGGAATATTCGCAGCGAAAACAGACATAACATGGATAAACTATCGTCTGGCGCTTAAAGTAAACGGCGAAGAGACGCCGTTCACATCCATCACCTACAATGTCACCGTAAGCGGTCTTGAGCTTGACGGCTGACGGCGGCAACGGAAAATAAGGAGGAAAAATGAAAAGACTTGTTAGGTTCGCCGCGGCGCTGACGGCGGTATTGACGCTGACGGCATGCACGGCGGAAGTTGGCACGAGCTCCGTAACGTCGACGTCGAATCCGCTACCGAGCGTCACCACCGAGCCCGAAAAAGAGGAGGACCCCAAAGTGCTTGATAAGGATATCATAAAATCCACGATAACTTCAACCGACGACGGCAACGGAAACTACACAAATCCCGTTATTTTCGCCGACGTGCCCGATATTGATATAATCCGCGTTGACGACGCGTTTTATATGGTTTCGACGACCATGCACCTGTCTCCGGGGTGTCCCGTAATGAAATCCTACGACCTTGTAAACTGGGAAATAGTAAATTACGTTTTTGATACACTGGAGGACAGTGATAAACTTGCCTTAAGAAACGGGGAAAACAATTACGGCAAGGGTCAGTGGGCGACTACCCTCAGATATAACGACGGTGTGTATTACGCCGGCTTCACTTCCTTCTCCACCGGAAAAACTTATATCTATCATACCGACGATATAGAAAACGGAAAATGGGACAGGTTCGTGTATGACGAGTGCTTCCATGATATGAGTCTTTTGTTCGACGACGACGGCAAGGTGTATCTTATCTACGGCGGCGGAGAGATATGGTGCGTTGAACTGGAAAAGGATCTGAGTGCGGTCAAGCCCGGAACCAAGAGAAAACTCATCAACAACGCGGGACTTGTCAAGGGCTGCCTTGCCGAGGGTTCTCACGTCTATAAGCTGAACGGATATTACTATATTTTTATCATAACATGGCCTCCTAATAGCAAAAGAACGCAGCTTTGTTACAGAAGCGAAGCGCTCGACGGCGAGTGGGAAAGGAAAGTGATAATCAGAGATAATATGGGCTTCAGGAATGACGGTGCCGCACAGGGCGGTATCGTCGACGATAAGGACGGCAACTGGTATTGCTTTGTATTTCAGGATCACGGGGCGGTGGGCAGGACTCCCGTTGTGTCGACCATGACATGGGAGGACGGCTGGCCGGTAGTCGGAGTTAACGGAAAGGTGCCAACGACCGACAAGATTCCTATCGCGGGTCACGAGAAAAAGGGCATCGTCACAAGCGACGAATTTATCAACTCACAGATAGTGAGATCCTATCACAGCTTTGCCGACACGCCCGAGGAAGCGGGCGAGAGCGATTATAACGGCTCTAACCTCGGGTTGGAATGGCAATGGAACCACAATCCCGACAACCGCCTCTGGTCGCTCACCGAGAGGGAAGGCTATCTGAGGCTGAGAACGGTCGATGTCTGCGGCACAGTTGCCAATGCGAGAAACACCATTTCGCAGCGAACCTTCGGACCGGAATGCGGCGCATATATAAAGCTCGACGTTTCAGAAATGAAAGAGGGCGATGTTGCGGGGTTTGCCGCCTTCGCGGAAAAATACGGTTATGTCGCCGTAAAAATCGAGGACGGGAAAAAATATATCGTAACGGTTTGGTATGACGATAACGACGACGTTGAAAAGGAATTTGAAACGGAAAGGGTCGAAATAACGGAAAACGAAGTGTATCTGCGGGTCGACTGCGATTTCAAAGATGCGACGGACAAGGCGTATTTCTATTACAGCCTCGACGGCGAGAACTGGACAAAAATAGGAGACACGCTGCAAATGAATTATTACGGTCTGCATTTTATGGGATACCGTTATGCGATATTCAATTTCCCGACAAAGCAGACGGGAGGTTATGTCGACGTGGACTATTTCAGGGTGGAAAACAAACTGCTCAAATAAACTGATAAATTCAATGCGTTTCAGCCGCACAGGGGTAAGACCTTGTGCGGCTTTTTCTTTTTCGGGCTGCTGTTTTTTTGATGTTGTATAATAAAACTTGACACCCCACGCTCAAAAGAATATGCTAAAATCAGGAGGGTGAAGGATATGTCAGATGCAAAGAAATACAACAGGAGCTACAAGGAGCGGTCAGTAAAGTCGGCGCTGGAAATAGGGGTAAAGCAAGCCGGCGAGGAACTGAAGGTACCGTACGGAACACTGTACGGGTGGTTGCAGGCGGCAAAGAAAGGCGACCCGGACATAGAGGAGCGAACCCCCGAAAACGTAATGAGCCCGGCGGATGAGATCCGGCAGCTGCGAAGCGAGGTAAAGCGGCTGAACAAGGAAAACAAACGGCTTCAGGAGGAGAGAGACTTTCTGAATGAGGCGGCAGCTTTTTTCGCCGCAAGCCGTGGGAAGTAAACAAGCAGGAGCGAATGAAGTTCATTGCACTCAAAACCTGCAATGGAGGCGCAAAAGGCAGAATTTCATTCTGCTGCAAAGAGCTGAAAGTGACACGTCGGTATATCGCGTGATGACAGCCATCGGAATAACGCACAGACCCAACCGAAAACCGAATGGGATCACGAAGGCAGACCGTGAAGCACGAAAGTCAGACGACCTGCTGAAATGCGATTTTAAAGCCGACAAGCCTTTCAGCAAATGTGTAACGGACATCACGGAAGTCTAAGCTAAAAATGGCTAGCTATATGTGTCGGCAATATTTGATTGTTACGACCTAACGGCTGTCGGACTGTCAATGGACGACAACATGAGAGCCGAACTGTGCGCTGCAACTGTCAAAAATACAGCGGCAGCGTATCCAGAATTTTGCGGTGCGGTACTCCACTCCGACCGCAGAAGCCGGTACACAAGCGCTTCATACAGGGCCATGCTGAGCGAATATGGAGTAAAGCAGAGCATGAACAGCGCCGGAGGGAGATGTCATGACAACGCCCGCTGCGAAAGCATGTGGGCGCGAATGAAGAACGAGCTGTTTTACAGTCGTGGCATTAATTAGCTCCCGCGCCGGGGGCTAAAGTCGCTTTTTCTTGAGTTCGGCATGATTTCCTGCGGTTTTAATCTTCATAAGTTACATCTGAAAAGAATGGCTTTCAGGTCTGCTGCCTGATTCAATATTTATTACATTTTGTGCATGGCATTTCCCTGCCGGCTTGTTTGTCATACGCTTTTTTCGGTTCATTATTCTTTTTTGTAGTATCAGCAAGCCCGAGCTTCCATAGGATGGTTGCTCGGGCTTGGGTGTTGAGTTATTTTACAGAGTCTCACATCTTGTTGAAAAAGTATCATTTGCCCGCGGCGCAGGAGCTAATTAATGCCATGACTGCAAATCAGCAGCAGGAAGATTGCTTCCCCAGTACGAATACTTTGACCGCTTCGGGATATGTTTTTTCCATATACTTTAATAAATTCTCAACTGTTTCTACAACAGAACAGGATTTCCATACAGGTGTGTCAGGATTATTATAGTAGAAGAAGTTGAACACACCATTCAGCATGCCTCTGTCATGCATCCATTTAAGCGTATGTAAGGCTGCTTCGGCAGAATACAGATCAACATAATCGCCGCCTTTTTTCATGAACGGTTCCATGCAGCGTGTTTCAAATATCATTCTGTACAGCACCCACGACAGATCGCTTACGGTGATCTCGCTGTCTTCATCAAATTCGTAGTAGCACATCAGTTTTTCGCCGAGCTCCTGAGAAAGCTCTTTCGGCATTACCTCGCCCTTGTGTTCCAGTGCATAACTCATACCAGCAAGGAACCGGAATATATATTCAGTGCTTGTTTCATCGGATTCATCCGAATCAACTTCGGGGTCGAGACCATTTTCAAGCATTGTCAGGTATTCTGTCATTAATTTGTATTCTTCGGTGTTTACCAGCCAGTCTCTCATGTAAACGGAAGGCTTCAGGTAAGGCTCAAGAGACCTGTAAAGTGTGTCCGACCACTCCGTGCTTTTAAGGTTCACGTAAAGCTTCTTGTTGCCGCTAGTGGATTTTTCTCCGCCGCCGATGTCCATGCATAGTTTGTGGATCCTTTTCAGATCTTCACTTTCAGCGTCCAGCTTTGACTCCACGTCAAGAATGAGCTGCTGGAGGCTTACGCCTTCGACCGAAACAGGAATGATCTTCTTATCAAACTTCAATGCGGTTTCGATCTCGTTACGGCAAAGAATACTGTTGATATAGCTGTGGCTGTAAAAAGCAAGAACGCAGTTGCAGCCCTCAATTGCAGGCATTGCTCTTTCGCTGTCCCACCTGTCTCCGGCCAGCATTTCTCCATCCCACCAGATGTTGTAAACCTGCTGAATCTGTTCTAGCGTCTTAAGCACGATCTCATCTCTGTGCGAGTAGGAAACAAAAGCATAGGGTGCGCCTTCATGAAACATAGATTTTAAAGCAGCCATATAATTACTCCTTTTCTGTTTTGAACATTTATTGCCTTATGCAAGGCGTTTAATCTATTTTATTATATCACATAAATACACGTATTGCAATATGTTTTTTAATAAAAAGAAAAAAGCCAAAAGAAATTAAAAGGTGATGTTGTATAATAAAACTTGACACCACACGCTCAAAATAACATACTAAAATCAGGAGGGTGAAGGACATGTCAGAAGCAAAGAAATACGACAGGAGTTACATGGAGCAGTCAGTAAAGCCGGTGCTGGAAATAGGGTTAAAGCGAACCGGCGAGGGGCTGAAGATAGCGTACGGAACGCTGTACGGGTGGGTGCAGGCGGCAAAGAACGGTATCTATACCGACACAACGAAAACAAAGAAGTCCCAGAGAACGCAGAAGTACCCGCAGTACGTTATGGATATGCTGTGGGAACTGAGAAAGGAACAGGACGAACAGTGCGCCGGAATTGGCGATAAGTGGCAGGACTACGACCATCTGTTCATCAAGTGGGACGGAAGCCCTATGAACAACAATACTCCCTACTTCTGGTTCAAGGAGTTTTGCGAAAAGAACAGCATAAGGTTCTGCGACATTCACTCGTTAAGGCACTTACACGCAAGCCTGCTCATCAATGCGGGCGTTGATGTGGTTGCAGCATCGGGGGATTTGGGACACTCGCAGGTTTCAACGACAACGAACATCTACTGTCATATGTTCCAAGAAGCAAAGGCAACGACGAGCCAGGCAATCGCCGACGCACTTATCTTTGACAAAAAAGAAAAGCAGGGCGGCAAAAAAGCCGAATTTCCTGCTTAAAGACCATAATTTAAAAATAAGAACCTCTGCTGTTACCGAAATCAAAGATTTCGAACAGCAACGGGAACCTTGTTGCTTTGCAATAAAGACCAAATAAAGACCAAGACCAAAATCCGTACAAAAAACACTCCCAAACGGCTCTGTAAAGCCATTCGGGAGTATCGTAGTGTGGTGACCCGTACGGGAATCGAACCCATGATTCCGCCGTGAAAGGGCGATGTCTTAACCGCTTGACCAACGGGCCGTAGAAATGGTAGCGGCAGTCGGATTTGAACCAACGACACCCTGGGTATGAACCAAGTGCTCTAGCCAACTGAGCTATACCGCCATATCTTTCTGTTTTTTGTCACTCTGTATCAGCGACTTTTATATTATATCACAGCGCTTTGCGTTTGTCAACACTTTTTTAAAATTTTTTTCGATTTTTTTCGTTCTTCAAAAACGCCGTGATATTTTATATAAAAATCCTTAAATCAGACCTCTGCGTACTGCTTTCTGCCGGTTTCAAAAATGTTACCGCCGACAGCGTCGATTGCAACGATAAGAGGGAATTTATCGAAAGTCAGCTTTTTCACACTTTCACAGCCCAGATCCTCAAAGGCTATTACCTCACACCCGGTTATGCACTGACAGGCGAGTGCGCCTGCACCGCCTATGGCACAGAAGTATACCGCACCGTTGCGTTTTATGGCGTCTACTACGGCAGGCTTGCGTTCTCCCTTTCCTATCATTGCGGATAACCCCATATCGAGCAGCAGGGGAGCGTAGGGGTCCATTCTGCCCGATGTTGTAGGACCGCATGAGCCTATTGCCATTCCTTCTTTAGTGCCGGTCGGGCCTGCGTAGTAAATAGCCGCACCGTCTATTTCAAAGGGCAGTTCTCCGCCTTCGTCAATAAGCTGTTTTATACGCTTGTGTGCGGCGTCACGGGAGGTGTATACAGTACCGCTCAGTTCTATCTTGTCGCCGGCTCTTAGCGTTTTTGCCTTTTCTTTAAGTTCGCTTGTGTTAAGTTCCAAGTTTATACTCCTGTTCGCATTGAATTTATTATGCCGGAAAGCATACACTTTCCGGCATATGATATTTACTTTTGATTAAAGGTCGAAGAATCCCACGTTATCCGAGCTCATCTCGTCGTCGTCATCGTCATTGTCGTTAAGACCTTCCATCATCTTGAGATCCCACGAAGGATCGTACTGTGCCGTGTTGGTGGTCATATTGTCATTAATTCCGCCGAGCATGGATGAATAATCGGACATATCAATCTTTTCTTCCTTAGCGGAAGCTGCGGGAGCGGTAGGATCGTCAAACGAGGAAGTCATTCCGTCATCGTCAGACGGTTTAGATGAGGGCGGAGGAGTAATCGTCATGCCGTTCATCTGTGCTTCGAGATCCTTCCAGGGATCGTTCACCTTTTCTTCCTTGCCGGCAACACCCATTGAACGACTTTCATTCAGCTTTTCTTTCGGTTTGTCACCGTTGCGGTCGGAAGTACGTTCGGTCTTAGCTGCGGGAGCAGGCTCATCTGCAAGAAGGTCGCTGAAATCATCGGCTACGGGAGCAGGCTCTGCCTTAGCTGCGGGAGCAGGAGCAGGCTCTTCTGCGAGCAGGTCGCTGAAATCATCGGCTGCAGGAGCAGGTTCTGCCTTAGCTGTGGGAGCAGGCGCAGGTTCTTCTGCGAGAAGGTCGGTGAAATCATCCGCAACAGGAGCAGCATCGGCTTTGGGAGCAGATGCTACAACAGGCTCCTCTGCAAGCAAATCGGCTATATCATCTGCCGCAGGAGTTTCCTCAACGAGCAGATCGCCGGTATCTACGTTATCCGCAGAAATGTCATCGTCACCCGAAACTATCTCAAATGAGCTGAGCAGACCGTTGTTGTCTGTCAGCATATCGTCGTCATCGTCATTGTCCGTCTGAGCCGGCATATCCAGCTTAAGCTCGAAGTTATACGGCTCGATCTCCATAGGAGCGTAGGCGTCAAGCTCGCTCTCGTCAAGTCCGCCGATATTTTCAAGCTCGCTTTTTGCATTGATAAGCTCCTCATCATCGGACAGCTTTTCTTCGGGAACGTCAGCCTCATTATCGGTGGCTGTTTCTGCTTGTGAGGCTTCTTCAACAGCCTTAGCGAGTACATCGTTTACAGCTTTTGTATCTTCAACAGCCTTTGCTACCGCATCGTTTACGGCATTTGCTCCGGCAAGTGCCTTTTCAACGGCTTCATTTACTGAGGCGGTTATGCCGGCAAGAACAGCCTGAATATCTATTGCGGGAGCAACCGCCGCACCTGATGTAACTCCATTTGCGAATGTGTCCGCCTTTTCAAGCACAGACTGCTTGTAATCGTATGTTTTCTTTACCGTATCGGCAAAATATGCTTTTGCGGCTGTGATAATCTCGTTTGCTTTGCTCTGTGCGTCATTTATTACAGCGTTTGCATCGGCATTTGCTTTTGCGGAAATTTCTGCAAGCTGAGCGGGGTCAATCGTTCCGCCGCTGTGCTTTGCTTTATCTATTTTTGCTGCCGCCTGTTTTTTGAATTCTGCGAATTCTTCTGTCAGGGCAGAGTATTTGTCCTGCATAACGTGCAGTTCTTTTTCGGTCTGAGCCAGCTTGCGTCTTTCGTCAAGAACCTGCTTTCTGCTTTCAAGGATCTGTGCGTCAAGTTCAGCCTTTTTCTTTTCAAGCTCTGCTGTAAGCTCATTGTTCTGACCTTCATTCGTCTGCTGTTTTTCTTCGAGTGCTCTTTTCAGCTCTTCATTTTCTTCCTTAAGGGCTTTACGCTCTTTGTTGTGCTGTACTATGTATGCCATTACTTCGGCTTTGTCGAAGCCGAGCGGAGAGGTTTTGAATTCGCCGTTTGTAGATGGCGCTTTTTTCTGTTCTGCCATTATTGTACCCCCTGAAAAATCTGGTTATTGTTATTATACCAAAAATTATTCATTAATTCAATAGCGAATTGTAAAGTTTTATCAATTACCCAAAAATGAGAACCGCTATTGGTGATTTTAACGAAAATTCGCTATCGGCTATTGTATTTTATTGAACGGTAGTGTATAATAGTATAACAACCTTAAAATAATTTCGGTTTTTAAAAGATATTAACGAAAGGACTGATATTGATGATCGACAAAACTATGCCGTTTTCGCTCAAGGATGAAAGAGAAAACGAGATGAAGGAAATACTGACAACGGTTTACGGTGCGCTCAAGGAGAAGGGCTATAATCCTATAAATCAGCTCGTCGGCTATATTCTGTCCGAAGACCCTACCTATATAACTACATATAACAACGCCCGCAGCCTGATCCGTCATATTGATCGTGACGAGCTTTTACAGGCAATGGTCAAGACTTATCTCGGCAGTTGACGAAAGCCGCCATTTATTTCAATGAATTACAACCGCTCCTTTACGGATACTATATCTGTAAAGGAGTGATTTTTTTGCACAGAAAAATGTCTGCCGCAGTATTTACGGTATTGACGGCAATGTTCGTGTGCGGCTGCACGTCCGACAAGAATACTGTCGGACAAAGCGCCAGACATAATGACAGAGGAGGCATAACGCCTGCAGAAACGGCTTTTCTGACGGACGGAAAAGAGAAGGTCTGCTACGGTCAGGGCTATGAAACCGATAGCGATAACCGTCCTGTAGGAGCAACACAGGCGCAGGAAAAATACGGGTCATACGGCGGAAGATTCATATTCGGCAAAGATGACAAGACAATTTGCCTTACGTTTGACGAGGGCTATGAAAACGGCTGTACCGGAAAAATACTGGATATTCTGAAGGAAAAGAAGGTTACGGCAACGTTCTATGTGACGCTTGATTATGTAAAAAGCAGTCCGGAGCTTGTACAGCGTATGATAAACGAGGGTCACGAGGTCGGAAATCACAGCTGTACCCACCCGTCACTGCCGGATATAAGCGATGATATGGTCTTTGAAGAAATACACGGACTCGAAACTTATATTTCCGACAATTTCGGCGGATACAAAACCGTTACGATGCGTCCCCCTCGAGGAGAATTTTCGGTCAGAACATTACGCATTGCCCAAAATATGGGTTATGATACTGTGCTGTGGTCCTTTGCGTACAACGACTGGAATACGGACGCTCAGCCCGACAGGGACACGGCGTACAGGCGAATAACCTCCGCAACGCACAATGGGGCTGTATATCTTCTCCATGCGGTATCCGAAACAAATACGGCGATACTGCCCGATGTCATCGACTACTGGCTTGATAACGGATATACGGTAAAAAGCATTTCGGGATAAAAAAAGAGCATCGGCACATAATAATGCAAGCCGATGCTTTTGTATTACTGCAATTAACACAAAAAAGAAAACGCTCCCGCAGGAGCGTTACGTTAAATCGTTATTCTCAGGAAACAGCGTTTAACTTCTTAGCAAGCTGAGATTTCTTTCTGGCTGCAGCGTTCTTGTGAATAATACCCTTGGCTGCTGCCTTATCAACTGCTTTAACTGCAACCTTAACGTTGTCAGCGTTAGTATCAGCGTCAACCTTCTTCAGAATAGTCTTAAGAGCGGTCTTGTCAGCCTTATTGCGAGCCTGCTTTGTAGCAGATACTAAAACTCTCTTCTTGGCAGATTTAATGTTAGGCACTTACGGCACCTCCTTTATACAGATCTACATATAATCATAGTTATATTTCACAATACGCTTTATTATAGCACGTCCAAAACGAAAATGCAATACTTTTTTACGATTTTTTTGAAAAAATTCTTCGGGAGGAAATTTTATGCAGCTTACGGGAAGAACAGATATGGCGACCGAGTTTGTAAAGGGCAAAAACGGAATAAGATGTGAAAGCTATGAGCTTTACGGAGAAAAGATAACCGAAATAATCGTTTCCGAAAAGGAAACCGCTCTTTTTAACCGCCCCTGCGGAAGATATTTTACCGTTGACAGTACGGACGTTCCTTATGCGGACGGTCAGATCCATGCGTTGTGTACAGTGCTTAACAAGCTCCTACCGGAAGGAAAATGTCTTGTCACGGGGCTTGGAAACCCGTCTGTAGCGTCTGACAGTCTTGGCTGGAGAGCGGCAGGCAGGGTACTTGCGACCTCACATTTTATAGAAAGTATGCACAATGCGGACGGAATAGGGAATGTGTCGGTAATAAGGACGGATGTTTCGGCAAATTCCGGTATAGACAGTGTCTTTCACGCAATATTCTGTGCGGAGAAGATAAAAGCGGACTATATTGTAGCGATAGACAGCCTTGCGTGCAGTGAGCCGGAGCGTCTTTGCAGGAGCATACAGGTCACGGATACCGGCATAACGCCGGGCAGTACCGCAGGCAACAGGAACCGTCTTGACAGAGCGGCGGCAGGCATACCGGTAATCGCTGTAGGCGTTCCCACCACTATGGAGTATGAAAGCGATAACGACAGATTTTTTGTGACAAGATATGATATAGATGCCGAGATAAGCAGGTACGCACATATAATATCCTGTGCGCTGAACCGCAGTCTGTGTCCGTCACTGTCATACAGCGACATATCAATGCTGATGAATTATTCCTGAATATTTGCGGAAAATGAATCATAAGCTGTAACAAGAAAAATCCAACCGTGAAAACACTTGGCGAAAGGAAAGGCTTATGAGAGGTAATAAAAACAAAGGTATTGTAAAGGTTCTTGGCATTGGGCTTACGGCGGCGGTATTATCGTTTACCCTGACGGGCGTAGCTGAAAACGCCGTAACCGGAGCGGTAAGCGGCAAAAGCGTTTCAGACGGACTAAGACAGCTTACCGCACTGAGCGTTATGCTTGCTGTTCCTGTAAACGAATTTGACGGCAGGGATGAAGATACGGTTTCATCCGAGCCTTGCACAGAGAAACCGGACAATGAAACAAAGACTGAAAAGCAGGAGCAGAAAGCGCCTGCGACCGATAATCCGTCAAGCAGTACGCAGGATATTTCCGGTGAAACGCTGGTGCCGGTCGACGCTCCCGCCGATGTAAAAACACGGCTGATTTCCGTTAACATAAGAAAGGACAAGGACGATCTTACACAATATACGGCAAAGGACGGTACGGTCAAGGAAAAGCACTATGGGAAGATTGGCGGCGACAATGTAATAGACCTCGAAAACGGTCAGATAAGAAACTGCACCAAGCTGCCGTCGGAGCTTATAGGTGCTGAGGCTGAGAAAAAGCCTTCTGTCACGCTGTCGGACAGCAACGAACCTCAGGTGCTTATAATACATACGCATACGACCGAAAGCTACGAACGTGACAGTGACGGATATTACGATACCGATTATGACGGCAGATCGCTTTGCCCTGCAAACAGTGTTGTGGGAGTAGGGGCGGTGCTTGCGCAGACGCTTGCTGATAACGGAATAAGCACGCTGCACGACGGAACGGTCTTTGACGATCCGGTTTACAACTACTCTTATTCAAGAAGCAGGGAACGAACAGAGGAACTGCTGAAAGAGTATCCGTCAATAAAAATAGTGCTGGACATTCACCGTGACGGAATAGCGGACGGAGATGTGAGAATAGCTCCCGTTGCAGAAATCAACGGCAGAAAAGCGGCGCAGATAATGATAATATGCGGATGTGACGACGGCACGGATATATTGCCGGATTATATGGATAACCTCCGCTTTGCGTCATATTTGCAAAATGCGATAGAAAAAGATAACAAAGGCATAACACGGCCTATGCTTTTCGATTATCGGTTTTATAATCAGGATCTGGCTGAGGCTTCACTGGTTATAGAATTCGGAGCGTTGGCAAATGATATTGAGCAGGTTCGATACTCAGCCGAACTTGCCGGCAGGAGCATTGCAAATTTGCTGAAAAATTATGAACAATAAAAAAGCATACTGCCGTAAAAAGCGTATCGAAAAGATTATGATAAGAATCGGAACACAAGCGTTATAAACAGATAAACCGCCCGGGCATTAAATCCGGGCGGTTACTTTTATGGAGCTTGTGACGGGACTCGAACCTGCGACCTGCTCATTACGAATGAGAACACAAAAGCCTTATAAATGGCTTTGCTATGCGAAATGTGATTTTTTTGACACCCCCATTTGACACCCCTACTTTTTAACTTATACTTTCAAGGTACTCGTCCAGCTTGTTGATACTTTTCTTTTTGTATTTTTCATCAAGGTGTGTATATATAGCCATCGTAGTTTTTATATCAGCGTGTCCCGCTTGCTCTTTTGCCGTCAAAACGTCTACCCCTGCGAGGTACATCAAAGTGATGAAAGTGTGCCTGAGCCAGTGCGGAGTAATACGAGGTATCAAGAACGGCTTTTCTATCGGCGCATACTTTGACGGACATTTTCCGCCTGTCTGCATACAGTCTGCCCAGTCACCGTACTTGATGTTTAAATCATTAAGATAGCTTGCCCACATACGGCTAAATCCCGTTTCGGTCATCAAAGAGCCTTTGACTGTGGGACACACAAGTCCGAGCGGACTGTGTGCAATGTTTCTAAGGTAGTTGACAAGCTTACCGGGGATATATACCGTTCTTGTTGCCGCATCAGTTTTGCCACCTTCTTTTATGTGCGGCTTGCCTTTTATCATCGACACAGAGCGTTCAACCTTTATAGTATGCGCATCAAGGTCAATATCCTGCCACGTCAGAGCGAGCAGCTCACCTCTGCGCAAGCCCGCATACATCATAATCATAGCGGCTGTCTGTGCTCTGTGCGGGGTATCGGTTATCCAGGACTGCTCCTCTTCGGTCAGAGCTCTACGAGTGGATTTTTCTGCCGTCTTAGGTATCTTTACCGCAGATGCGCAGTTATAGTCAAGCACTCGATTTTCAATCGCAAGCTGTATGATCTGCTTTGCGACATTTCGGATTTCGATCAGTGTTTGTTTTGCGTATGGCTTTCCGGTCTTTTCAGACGGCTCATCGGCGCAGTCAAGTATAATATCCTGAATGTCTGTAGCTTTCAGCTTAGATATATTAAAATCGTGTATAGGCTCAAAATTCTCAAAACGCTTTGAGTATGCTTCATAGCGTTTAACCGATACTTCTATCTTTTTCAGTTTCAGCCATTTCTCGCCCCAATAGCCGAAAGTATCACGGTCGGCCGTGAGGTCAAGACCTTTATTCAGTTTTGTTTTCAGCTCCTGTACCTTCTGTTCAAGCTCTTTTGCGTTTGTAGCGTACACATACTTATACTGCTTCTTGCCGTTCTTGGTACCGATGTACACCTTAGACTGCAAGCGTCCGTCATCACGGGCTTTGTTTTTTATCCGTGCCATTCTGACCTCCTATGTACCCGCCTTTAGTGGCGGGTATTTTCCTTTATAAATGGCTTAAATTGTTCGTAGACTTTTTTTTCAAGCGGAGATTTCAAAAAGTTGTTCTTCTGGTACAGTTTTTTCATTCTTTCCGCTCTGTAGCTTGCCGCTCGTACTGACATATTGCACAGTCCTGCTATCTCGTCTGCAGTGTGCAGATCCAGCGCCCAAAGGACACACGCAGGAGCAAGAAGCCGAGCGGCAAATGCGTCTGCTTCGCTCTCTTTGCCCGGTTTTATATCGTAACGCCTGCGGTTTAACTGCGAAACATCTGTGCCGAGATGTCCCAGTAGATAATGTCCGAGTTCGTGAGCTATCGTGTATCTTCTGCGCTGTATAGGGTGTCTGTCGTTAACAACTATGCGTATTGTACTGCCGACACACACAATTCTTCCGCTTTCGTCCTCACGGAGTAGTTTTACATCGCTGTCGTTGACTATACCTATGCCGTAGTGCGTGCATATTTCACCGAGCGGTGTAGGCAGAGTACGAACATTGCATTCTATAAGGCACTTCCAGCAGGTGTTCCTGACAATGTTGTATCGTTTAATTTCCATAGATTTATCACCTCATGTCTATTATGCGACACGAGGTGATTTTTAATCAATGGGATTAGTAATCGTTGTTTTTGGTTTCTGCATTTAACAACTGAGTTACTTTTTCGTTTGGCAATTCAACTGTTCCCGGGGCATCTCCGTCACGAGCCGCTGTATATGCTGTTGTAGTGTCTAACTTCTGACGTTTCTTTGCCGCTTCTGCAAGCTCTTTGATAGCATCGAGAATTATCGCTCTTACATCGTCAGGGAAGCTCGCATATCGTTCCATAACGCTTTTCTGATCTTCGGGCAATTGTAACATATCAAAAGGGTCTGTTGCAGGCTCACGGCCGAGCAAGTAATCTGTAGTCACATGGTAAAAGTCGGCGATTTTTATAAGTGCTGGCACACCAACACCTCTTTCGCCCGATTCGTATTTTTTGTATACGCCAAGCGAAATTTCACAGCTGTCGGCTACTTGCTGAGCAGTTAGATTTCGTTGCTTGCGTAAAGATTTAAGTTTGTCTTTTAATTCCACGTTATCTCACCTCCTATCTGCCTTATTTATTGTACCACAATTGTTACCTAAAATCAAGTGCAAATTAACCTATAGATAACATTTGTTGCATTTATACAAAACTATAAGCCTACATTTGTTAACTCTTACAAAAGTGCACAAAGGTGGCACAACTGTGTTGACAAAAGGGTATCAAAAGTGGTATTATTGTCTTGCAAGGAAACCACAAATGTGGTCAAAAGCGGAAAGCGAGGTGAACAAAATGACAAAGGAAAAAGAAATTCTCCGCAAACAGCTGGAACTGCTTGCGGAGAAGAGCAATGAATGCGTAGCGCTTGACGATTTAATCCTTATCAGCAACGCTATGTGTAATATTGCTAATGTGCTTATCGCTCTTTAGCTGCACTGCTTTTGCAAGCTCTGCTTCAGCAAGTATAGTAAAAGCACATTTATTGCCGACTTTAAGTGCACAACTTATATGACATGGAGCTGGCGTCTTATCGGCAGAAGCAAATGGACACGTCATAATAATCACCTCCTTTCAAGGTGATTATACCACAGCAAGAAAATAATGTAAAGGAGGTATAAATATGCCTAAAAACGAGGATGTAAAAATTGCAACAGAGCTCTATGAGAAGCTCCCGGAGCACGAAAAAAAGCTTGCCGCCGCACTGATAAATGCGACAGCGGCACAGCTGCTTGCCATATCAATGGCATACGGTGATAAGGTAAAGGACAAGACAGCGTAGTAAGACGCAAGGAAAAAGAGGTACATAATGGCAAGCATTAAGACAAAAGTACGCAACTGGGACCTCTTGCCCGTGATGCTGTCGCAGGAGTATCTTGCAGGGCTTATGGGTATCACGATACCCGAAGTCACAAGGTACTGCAGACTGGGCAAGATACCCGGTGCAAAGAAGGTAGGAAAGTACTGGTTCGTTGAGAAATCGGTACTGAGAAATTACATGGAGGGTTAAACCAATGACAAAGAAAATCTACAGCGTAGAAATAGACACCAGCGCCTACGCCTACGAAATATTCCATGCAGACGCACTCGCTGAGTGCGAAGAATTCATCAAATGTCGGGGTCTTTTTGAAGATGAAGATGTCGGCGATGTCAGAGTAGCGCTGCTATCTATGCAGGACGATGGAGAAATGAAATGCTTAAAAGAGTACAAATGCGAAAAGTCATGGAAAGTCGATGAAAAGCAGAGAGTTGTACCAATCATCGTATATAGCGAGGTGACCGCATGATGAAGAAACAAGTTATCCTGTACATACTCGCAAGGGCAGTACAGGTGATTACAACGGCTCTTGTGTGCAACATAACAGCTATGCTGTTTATGAATGTGGCATATCAAGAGCGTGGATACCTCGCTGTCGGCGGCGAGATGTTGCCCGTAGCGATGATAACCGTTGCAGTATGGTGCTTGATGGGACTGCTCCTCAAAGAGTGGTACAAGGGCACACTGGCAATGTTACGGCTCAGGAAGGAGCACAACGATGGCAGATAAACTGTTACCGTGTACTTGCGGTGGCAACGGCATCACGGTCGATGCTGAGCCGCCCAAAGAAGAGCGGGAAAGCTGGGAAAAGCACGGATTTAACGCACCGAGACATTTTGCGGTACGTTGTGACAAGTGCGGAAAACAGACAAAGCCGTACAAACTGAAGACACCGGCATGGAAAGAGTGGAACAGGTCAAACCGAGAAAAGTGCAAGTACAAGCTGTTTAACAGTAAGCAGAAAACTATGGTAATGCGGAGAATAACAGCGATGTTAAAGGACGCTCGTGACGAATGCCCGAACGATGAAACTATCAAGGGATATGCTGAGGATTTATACAACGAAATCCTTGTATCCGCTGAGAAAGGAGCAAGCGATGACTGAGAAGCTTATCAAAAGTAAACAGCGTGTAAGTGATTTCGGCGAGGTTTTTACGCCGGCACACATCGTCAAGGATATGTGCGACTTAGTGCCGCAAGAGATGTGGGCAAGTGTTGAAACAACGTTCCTTGAGCCTGCCTGCGGAAATGGGAATTTCCTTGCAGAGATACTCAGCAGGAAGTTCAGGTTGTGCAAGGACTGGCAGGACGGGCTGAAAGCACTGAACAGCGTGTACGGTATGGATATACAGGCAGATAACATCGAGGAAACAAAGCAAAGATTGTTTGATATGTACATAGCGGCGTTTCCGAAAGCTCCGGCACTGTCCGGCATAATCGCTGTGTGTATGCTTGAAAAACATATAGTGCAAGGTGATTTTATCCCGGAGTTCACACGGAAAGTCAACAAGAAAAGGAGAAAAGTAAATGAAAGGTAAGAAATTAACCGCCGAAGAAATCGCAAAGTGCGAAAAGCTTATTGCTAAAGGTTTTAAAGACGTCGAAATCGAAGAAATGCTCGATATAGGTCGTTCATCGGCACGCCGCATACGCAACAAGAAGCAGGTTCTTCAGCGCCCCATCGCAGAGCCGCAGATTGTTGAGCCTGAAACAGATATAGACAGCGTAGAACCGGAAACACAGCAAGCCGAGATAACGCTTGCCGACATAGTGGCAAATCAGCGTGAGATCATCACATTACTTAGGCAGTATCTGGCAGAATGGAGGGTAGGCTGATGAAGTTTAAAGTTAGCACAACGGTTACTTCCTATAAAGAGGTAATGGCAATTGTTCAGGCACTTGCCGGCGTTGTAAACAATATCAATGTAACAGACTGTGAAGGCGAGGAGGACGAAGACGACGATGATTAGATATGACAAGCCGATTATCAAGACAGCCGCAGAAATGAAGCCCGGCGACATCTTCCGTACTGAGTACGGAGATTATGGCAACTGGCGTGAGTTAGTGTTTGTGTGTTGCGGTATGAGCGTACCGGGATGTACAATGACGGTTTTTCATCATATCGGCAGGAAGAACATAAAGCGATGCTACGAATACACAGACATAACCCGTGTTACATATACGGTTGTCGGCAGAGAATCGGCATAAAAGAAAAGGCTGTCACAAGGACAGCCATAAAACAAACAAAAACGTTATTACAGTGATTATATCACAATATGAAAGGAAAGTCAATGGTTACACCATTACAAGAACAAATTGAACTTCTCATCGGACCTATAACACAGGACGAGTTCTGGACGGCAGTACCTAAGGCACACGCAAAGCTGTGGCGGATAGTCGAACGTGAGGGCAATCCGGATGGCAAGAGACTGACGGTTGATTATGCGGTACAGCTGATAGCAGAACAGATAGAAGCGGGCAGAATGATAAAGAGGACAGCGTATGGATTTTGGAAGAGCACAATTGAACTTGTGTGATGAAATTATTGTAGATAATTTTGCAGGTGGGGGCGGAGCAAGTACAGGCATTGAGTTGGCTACAGGAAGACCTGTAGATATAGCGATAAATCATGATCCCGATGCCATATCAATGCATACGATAAATCATCCGTATACAACGCATTATTGCGAGAGCGTTTGGGATGTTAAGCCATCTGAGGTATGCGCAGGACGCCCAGTAGGTCTTATGTGGCTATCTCCCGACTGCAAACATTTTTCTCGTGCAAAAGGCGGAAAGCCTGTCAGCAAGAATATCAGAGGACTTGCTTGGATAGCATTGCGATGGGCGGCGACTGTCAAGCCAAGAGTGATTATCCTTGAAAATGTTCCAGAGTTTGTGACATGGGGACCTTTGACAAAGGATAATTACCCTGATGTAACGCAGAGTGGTAGAACATTCAACAGCTTTGTTAATGCGCTTAAGCGTTACGGTTACAATGTCAAGTGGCGTGAGCTTAGAGCCTGCGACTACGGCGCACCTACTATCCGAAAGCGTTTTTTTATGGTAGCACGGTGTGACGGCAAGTCAATAGTTTTCCCAGAGCCTACTAATGGGGTGGGACTTAAACCATATAGGACGGCGGCTGAGTGTATTGACTGGAGCATACCATGCAAGTCGATTTTCGGGCGAAAAAAGCCGCTTGTAGAAAACACTCTGCGTAGAATAACAAAAGGTATGGATAAATTTGTTATTAAAAATCCAAATCCATTTATAGTAACTGTAAATCACGGAGGCAATGGATTCAGAGGACAAAGCATAAGCGATCCGCTTAAAACGGTGACATCAAAACATGGATATGGCGTTGTCGTTCCCTCTCTGATACAGTATCATTCCGAGACAGCAAAGAGTGAGGTCAGAGGACAGTCGGTCTGCCAGCCTTTGATGACTGTTGATGCGAGTCCAAGATACGCTGTAACATTGGCGAACATTATAAAATATTATGGCGGAGATAGTTGCTCAGCTGCAGATGAACCTTTGCATACGATAACAACAAAGGAGCGTCATGCGCTTATCAAACACTATCTGTGTGTATTTCGTAATAATCAGGACTGCAAATCACTAACAGAGCCGTTACCGACTGAATGCACGAGTGCTGGACATTTTGCGTTGATAAATACAGAAATAGTCAAATACGGTGAAGGCACACAGCTCGGGCACTGGCAAGATGTCAGAGCAATGCTGAACAACTATTGCGGATATGAACTCGCAGACAATGAAGTGTTACTGTTGCTTATAGACTGTGAACGCTATTTTATCGCTGACATCGGTATGCGTATGCTTGAGCCTCGTGAGCTGTACAGAGCGCAGGGTTTTCCTGATGACTATATAATCGACTTTGATGTAAACGGTAAAAAATATAGCCGCTCGGCGCAAATTGCGAGATGTGGTAACGCAGTGCCTCCGCCGTTTGCAGAAGCATTAGTGCGTGCCAATCTTCCCGAGATGTGTAATAAAAAATACAGCAGCATGGAAGAAATAAAACAAGAGGCTGCCGTATGACCTGCTCTCACTGCGGCAAGACCGCAGAAGAAAATGAAAAGCTGAAGTTACAGATAGCTGAACTTGAAAAGCGCCCTGTTGAAGTTGCGGTCGAGCCGGCTAAGGACGGTGTTATGGACAAGACAGCGTTTGATAATATCTGCAAGACTTATGAACAGCAGCTTGACAAGGTGCAGGAGGACGCATTACAGGACACTATCCGCTTAAACCGTGAGCATACTGAGCAGATGAACAGTCTTAAAGCCGAAAGCGAAAAGAAACTTGAAGAACTCCGCAGTCAGCTTGAAGCCGCTAAGCGTGAGCAGTCGGAGCTTACCGTATCTGTGCCCGACACTAAGGAAACGTTCAAGGCATATCTTGCCACAGCTATTGATGCGGCGAAGCGGTTATGCGAGTTCATCGGCAATAATTCCGCAGACAGTAATCACGAATTATTCGTGACAAAAGCAAAGCAGTTTTTTCGAAAAAATGACGGAGGATATAGCATGAGCACATTATACGACATCGATAACCGTCTGTATTCGCTTTTCGATGAAGAAACAGGTGAGATAACAGACCTTGAAGCGTTTGAGCAGATACAGCTTGAGCGTGAGAAGAAAATTGAGAACATCGCCTTATGGGTGAAAAATCTCAAGGCAGATGTAATAGCACTGAAAGCCGAAAAACAGGCTTTTGCCGACAGACAAAAGGCGGCGGAGAAAAAGATAGATTCTCTGCGCAAGTTGATCTCTGACGCTTTGGGCGGTCAGCCGCTTGAAACGCCTCGTGTCAAGTTGTCCTTCCGCAAAAGTGCAGAAGTGCAGATAGACGATATAGACGAGCTGCCCGATGAGTATTTGCGTTACAAAGAGCCTGAGCCGAATAAGACGGCTATCAAAGAAGCAATAAAAAGCGGAAAGGAGGTAGCAGGCGCACATCTTGAGGATACACTCAGCCTGCAGATAAAGTAATGGGCATACCGGTTTTAATTGTAGGACGGAGCGGCAGCGGAAAAAGCACATCGCTCCGGCACTGCCAGGACTTCGCCGTGTTTAACGTTATCGGCAAACCGTTACCGTTCAGGAATCCGCCTAAGACGTTAAACACCGACGATTACAGCAAAATAATCAACGGGCTGTATAAATGCAAAGCTAAATCAATAGCGATAGACGACGCAGGTTATCTGATGACTAATCAGTTTATGCGTGGACATTCGTCAACGGGAGCAGGCAATCAGATATACAGCTTTTACAACAGCGTTGCAGATCAGTTCTGGGGGCTACTTGAGCATATAAAAGCACTCCCGCCCGACAAGATAGTTTACGTTATGATGCACACCGACTTTGATGATAACGGCAACATGAAGCCTAAGACTATCGGCAAACTGCTTGATGAAAAGGTTTGCATAGAGGGAATGTGTACGGTAGTGCTCAGAAGCGTTTACGATAACGGCAGATACGTTTTCCTTACGAATAAGGAGGACGATACAGCACTTGAAAAAACGCCTATAGATATGTTCCCCGAAACAGCTATAGACAACGATCTTAAGATGGTAGATAACACCATCAGAGAATATTTTAATATCAATACGGAGGATAAAGAAAATGCTTGAACCAAAAGGATATAACGAAGTACAGGAGTTCGGTGAGTACGAGAAGCTCGCTCCGGGCGGACACGTTCTCAGAATACTAAAAGTCGAGGAAACGACATCAAGAAACGGCGATGATATGATAAAGATATATCTTGACACCGACAAGACCGACAAGCAGCCTGGCTTCTTCAAAAAACGTTATGACAGCGATACAAGAGCAAACAAGAAGTGGGGCTGCATTGTAAATCAGCTTATCATTGACACTAAGACAGGGCTTGCAAGCAGAGGTTTAAAAACATTCCACACCTGCGTAGAAAAATCAAACAGCAGTAGTTTTAAGCTCATATGGGGCGACAAGTACGCCGCAAACTTCAAGAACAAGCTGATAGGCGGACTTTTTCGTAACGAGGAGTATGAAAAACAGGACGGCACAACAGGCTGGTCGGTCAAGTGCATGGCTTTTCATTCGGTCGGAGCGGTTCTTGAAGGGCTTGAAGTGCCTGAAGACAAGCACCTTGACAATGCGGTTGCACCCGGCTATCCCGTTACAAACAGTGTTGTTGCCGCTCCGCCGACAAACGATATTCCGTTACCCGATGACAACGACTATCCGTTCTGACAGGGGTGCGTATGACAGAAGAGTTTAAAAATTACAAGCCTGTCAGCGATTACACTAAGGAAGATTTCTTAACGGGCACAGAGCCATATGAATACTGCTGTGCTTTTATCGACGATCCGTTTGAGTTTGAACGAGCAAAGGCGAGAGTGACCGAGCAGGCGGCGAAGCTGAAAATACGTAGCTTTATGACTTTGCTCGGCAACTATTGCCGAAAATACGCAAAGAACCTTTCAGAAACGTTTACGGCTACAAATTTTCCGATGCAGCCGATACAGCTGATATGCGGCAACTATATCTGCGACTATACCGGTGTATCGCTTGACGGCGAAACGGTATGCGCACATCCGATAATGCCTATAATGCGTCTTTGCAATATAGATACAGGCATAGAGAAAATAAAAATAGCTTACTCACGAGGCGGAAGAGTGTTCCGCTATCTGATAGTTGACCGCAAGACAATATCATCGGCAAACAAGATAGTCGACCTGTCCGACAGCGGTATAGCGGTAACATCGGAGAGTGCAAAAGCACTTGTAAAGTATTTTGCAAAAATCGAGCAGTTAAATCCCGAGCTTATCCCCGAGACCGAGTGCGTTACCCGTTTGGGCTGGATAACTCAAAGCGATGATCAGCTTGATTTTGCACCATATATCGACAGCATAGTGTTTGACGGCGAAGCAGAATACAAGAAGCATTACGACAGCGTGAAAACTGTCGGAGACATCAGAAAGTGGTATGAGATCATTTACACAAATATCCGCTTGAAGTCTGTTGCGGCAAGAATGGTTTTTGCTTCCTCGCTTGCTTCCGTGCTTGTAAAACCGCTCGGCTGTAACTGCTTTTGGGTTCATTTGTGGGGCGAGACGGAATGTGCCAAAACGGTTCTTGCAATGACGGCGGCGAGCGTATGGGGAAACCCCGAAATAGGCGATTATATCATGACGTTTAATGCTACTACTGTTGGCATGGAAAAGACGGCGGCGTTTTACAACAATCTGCCGTACATACTTGACGAATTACAGATCATCAACGACAAGCGAGATCTCGATAATCTGATATATATGCTGACAGAAGGCTCAGGCAGGAGCAGAGGAAATAAGCTCGGCGGACTTGACGCTGTGCCAAAGTGGAAGAACGCAGTAATTACAACAGGCGAAAGACCGATCACAACGGCACGCTCCGGCGGCGGTTCGGTGAACCGTGTTATCGAGATTGAGTGCAAAGAGAAATTCTTTGACGACCCAAGACACGTTGCAAACACGGTAAAAGCAAACTATGGAGCGTTTGGCAAAATGTTTGTGCAGAAGCTGATAAACGACGGCTTCGAACACGCTGAGGAGCTGTTTGACAGCTATCAGAAAAAGCTGATAGCCGATTACGACATAATGCAGAAACAGGCACAGAGCGCCGCTCTGATACTCACAGCGGACACGCTGATGTGCGAAATGCTTGGCGTGGAAGAAACGGCACTGAAAACGGAAGAAGTAGCTGAATTTTTGAAGACTAAGGCTTCCGTAAGCGTCAATCCGAGAGCGTATGAGCATATATGCAGTTTTGTCGCTTTAAATTCGACACGCTTTGTATATAATCCTGACAAGCCTATCGACCAGTGGGGAGTTCTTCCCGGTGACAAGCAATCGGTGTATATAGCGGTGCCGGTGTTTCGCAAGGTGTGTGAAGAAGAAGGGTACAACTCACAGGCATTACTGTCTTACCTGCGTGACAACCGCCTCATAGAGCTTGATAAAGCGGGCAAAAACTCGGTAAACAAGAAGGTCAACGGATTAAGCACACGCTGTATTCATATGACCTTGCCGGCGGAAAATGACGATAAATACGATGATATAGAGCTGTAAAGTTACACCGGGTACACCTAAAGTTACATCACTATGTAACCGCTAAATCGGCTCTGTGAGCGGTTTTGCGGACACGGTTACACAAGTTACACCTTTTTCGGATATACCGCTATATAGTAATTTAATAATTTTTAAATTCTGCGTGTATAAAAAATCCTATAGGAAGTTTTGATTTTCGGTGTAACGGTGTAACCGTAGCACTCAAACGCAGTTGTAGAGCGAATTCACACGGTTACACCTTAGGTGTAACATTGGTGTAACAGGTGTAACGCATAATAAGGAAAGAAGGTAAAGAATGAAAGATTACGATAAAAAAATATTTTCCGAGCGTTTAAAGAAAGCAAGAGCGGATAAAAATATGAAGCAATCCGAGCTTGCGCAAGCAATCGGCGTATCGGCGACAACTATCAGTAGCTATGAAAGAAGCGAAGGCACAAAAATTCCCTCTCTTGATAAAGCTCTAGTGCTTTCTGACGTTCTCGGCGTATCACTTGACTGGCTGTGCGGAAAAGACAGTAAAACGGTCGTTTATACTGATTTTGACGCTAAGATGTATATGACGGCACTTGTGATTGTGCTTTCAGAAAAGTCATCTAAATTTACAACTAATGAAAAAGGTCACACTATTGCATTTGAAAATAAGGTTTTAGGTGAGTTTTTGCAGAAAATTGTAAATTTGCTTAAAGTCTATCGCAATAATTTTCTTGACGCTGAAAACTTCAAAATTTGTGTTGATAACACTATAGAGAAATACTCAAAAAGAACGGTTATAGTCGACAAAATGGTCGCAATATTATGATGCAGTTATATGACTATCAAAACGATCTGATAGATAACCTCTCACGTTCATGGCGTGACGGATATAAACGACCGTGTATAGTTCTTCCGTGCGGCGGCGGTAAGTCGGTGATAGCGTCAGAGATAGCTAAACGTACAACGGACAACTGTAACCGTGTGCTTTTTATGGTACACAGGCAGGAACTATGTGAGCAGATATATAACACGTTCAGCGATTACGGCGTGAATATGAAGCTGTGCAGCGTGAATATGGTACAGACTATATCACGGCACTTGCAGGACGCAGAAAAACCAACGCTTATAATTACCGATGAAAATCATCATTGTGTTGCGAGTACATATCGCAAGGTGTACGAAGCGTTCCCGAAAGCGTACTGTGTCGGACTTACGGCGACACCGGTACGACTTAACGGCGGTGGGCTGGGAGAGATAAACGACAGGCTCATTGAAGGTCCTACCGCAAAGTGGCTGATAAAAAACAACAGGCTTGCACCGTATCGGTATTATGCTCCTGCTCTTGCAGATTGCTCACGACTGACATCACGGTGTGGTGATTACTCGGCAGAAGATGTTGAACTGCTGATGGATAAACCTAAGATATACGGTGATGTCATAAAGTTTTACAAGCAGTTATCAGACGGCGGTAAAGCGGTATGCTACTGTGCAACGATAAGGCACAGTACAGCAATGGCACAGCAGTTTTGCAACGCTGGTATACCGGCACGGCATATTGACGGCAGTACGCCGAAAGCAGAACGTGCACAGGTAATATCAGACTTCAGGACAGGCAAGATTAAGATACTCTGTAACGTTGATCTTATATCTGAGGGCTTTGATGTTCCAGACTGCTCGGTGTCTATACTTCTCAGACCTACGAAGTCATTAACTCTGTACATACAGCAGTCTATGCGCTGTATGCGATACCAGCCTGGTAAGACAGCTATTATCATAGACCATGTCGGAAACGTACACAGGCACGGGCTACCGGACGCAGAACGCAAGTGGACGCTTGAACCGAAAGCGCCAACGAAGAAGCAAGCACAAGCAGAGATCAAGATAAAGCAGTGTCCTGAGTGTTATTTTACTCACGAGCCTGCCGATGTCTGCCCAAACTGCGGACACGTTTACGAGAAGACGGAGCGTGAAATCAAAGAACAGCAGGAAGCAAAGCTGATCATGATTACAAGTGAGTATCAGGACGTTACTCAATGCAGGAGTATACAGGAACTATACGCATACGCAAAAATCAAAGGTTATAAGCCCGGCTATGCGTATGTTAAAGCCAAAGAATGGGGGTGGCTAAGATAAAAGAAATTGATATACAGAACAGCATACGCCTTGCGCTAAGCGAAAAATGCGTTATTTTCCGTGCAAATGTCGGAGTGTTCAGTACGGCAGACGGAAGAACGGTGTCAACAGGACTTCCTAAAGGATTTTCGGATCTGTTCGGCTACCGAAAATCCGATTGCAAAGCGGTATTTATCGAAGTGAAAACGGCGACAGGAAAAGTAAGACCTCAGCAGGAGCAGTTTTTGAAAACAATGAGAAGCTACGGAGCTATCGCAGGGGTAGCAAGATCGGCGGCGGAGGCGCTAAAACTGATAGATGACAGCAAATGAGGTAATAGAGCTTGCAAGGCACAATACGCCGCTTCCGGACAATGCAACGCTTACAGAAGGCTTGTTATATAAGACAATGCGCCTAACTTATGCTGCATACCGTGAGGGTGAAATATCAAAGGAACAAGGCACGCAAGAACGTAAGAATGCCGTAAAACAGTTTGATAAGTATCAGCTGTATGAAAAAGCGTACAGAAATAACGCTAAGCGTGGTAAAGCAATAGGCAAATTGCTTTGCGAGGTAAACAAGCACGGCTGTGAGCTGTGCAAGAGAATGGCTAAAATATATGACGGAAGAGAGGCTCTGAAGGATGAACGGAGAGAAGATTAATCATCCCGAACACTACAAAGGCAATAAGTATGAAGCAATAGATATCATTGATGACTATCAGCTTGGCTTTAATCTTGGCAATGCCATCAAGTACATACTCCGAGCAGGCAAGAAAGGCGATGCCGCCGAAGACTTGAAGAAGGCTAAGTGGTACATCGAACACGAGATATGCAAGCTGATGAACGAGCAGGAGGAGAAGAAAGAAAAAAACGGCGATTTTCACGCTTGCTATCAGTGCAATAAGTGCTTTAAAAGCGAATGCGTCTTTCAGCCGTGGAAAAACTGGAAAAACGATCCGACACTACTTACGAAAACTACTTGTGGTGCGTGGGAGGCAAAAAAATGAAATCACATATTGCAGGAAGCAGCTTAACGAGCAGGGCAAGTGCCGGTTATGGCGTCAGGGATCGCCGTACGATAAGGTTTATGTGGCGTATCTGGTTGTTCTGGCGGCTATAAAGGACAGAACCGATACACATGAGACAGTTATGAGAGTGCTTAAAGCGAGAATACAGAAGTTGAAAGGAGAAATTTAAATGAGTAGTTTTTACGAGTGCGAAATGAGACCCGGTTGCGTTGCCAGCCACAATAGGTATGGCAGTGTTACGCTTGTCACAGCTCTTGTGATGGAAGATTATCCTCATCTGTGGGCTGTAGAGACAAGAGATGGTGAGTTAAAAATTATGCGTGAGGATGATTTGTACGATTTCGGATACTATGGGGAGTGATAGAATGACAAAGCAGAAACTTAAAGATTACCGCTACACCTGCAAGTGTATCAAGCAGGAGGAAAAATGAAAGCTGTATTAAAATATCCCGGCGCAAAGTGGCGAATATCCGAATGGATTATCTCACATTTTCCCGAACATAAAGTATACTGCGAGCCGTTTTTCGGCAGCGGAGCAGTATTTTTCAACAAGTCGCCAGCCTACATAGAAACGATAAACGATATAGACGGGAATATCGTAAACCTTTTTAAGGTGTGCAGGGATAACCCGGAGGAACTCGCACGGCTAATAGAATTTACGCCGTTTGCCAGAGAAGAATTTGAGAATTGTTACGATAAATCGGATGATCCCATAGAACAAGCTCGGCGAACGTTCGTGCGGTATCATCAGTCTTTCGGAACGAGCAACAGCAGTAAAAAGTCGTGGAGAAATGTTCAGACCTACGGAGGGCCGAGAACAGCAACCATGTGGAACTATCTGCCCGGAAGAATATCGGAGATTTGTGCAAGGCTTAAAGAAGCACAGATTGAAAATATCGACGCAATAGAGTTAATACGGCGCTACAACGATGAAAATACGCTTTTATATTGCGATCCGCCCTATCTGCAGAGCCTTAGAAAGAAAAATATGTATTCATGCGAATTGTCGGAGGAGTACCACATAAACCTGCTGAGTGTACTTAAAGAAAGCAAGTCCAAAATCGTGTTGAGCGGGTACGATAGTCAGCTGTACAACTCAATGCTTTCAGGGTGGAATACCGATGAGAAGCAGACAACGGCTCAGATGGGTAAACATCGAGTAGAAAAAATATGGTTTAATTTTGAGGAGGTACAATGACCGCTAAAGAATACCTATCACGCTATCACCTTATCAACATACGCATAAATCAAAAGATAGACCAGCAACGACAGCTCAGAGAGTTTGCAACGAACATATCGCCGTCATCGGGGGGTGGACACAGCAGCGGGGTATCTGACAAAGTGGGTACGGCTGTTGCAAAAATCGCAACGCTGGAGCAGGAGATAAACGCAGAGATAGACGAGCTTATCCGTGTCAAGGCTGAGATAGAGCATACTATATCGGCAGTGACTGACGAGCGGTTAAGGCTGATACTGATAGCACGGTACATAAACTGTAAGACATTTGAGTATATTGCCTGTGAGATGCACTACTCGTATAAGCAGATATGCCGACTTCACGGTAAAGCACTTCTGAGGGTGCAAGATGTCCTTGAATGTCCTATTGCATCTGTGATATGATTACGATAGAAAAGAAGCGAAAGCGTAGTGACCGAGGAGCGGCTAATAAGCCGCCAGGTCACCTTTTCTGTCAATTATGCGTACAAGAGTATCCATTGGACCTCCTTTTTCTTAGTCGAGCCGTCCGCTCTTCTGATTCTTTCGTGCGGACGGTGACGAATACTTCAAGCACTCTGCAAAGGGTGCTTTTCTTATATCTTAAATTTATGTTAAAAGCATGTTCAAGATGTGGCAAGATCCACAAGCCCGGAGAATGCACAGCCGGGATAAAATACACACAGAAGATACGGGACAGCGAAGCCGACAGGTTTCGCAACCGCAAGATATGGCGCAGAAAAGCCGATGAAATACTTGAGCGTGACGGTCACTGCTGCAGGGTGTGCCTGTCGGCAGGCGTTATCAACAGCACAGACCTGTCTGTGCATCATATTGTACCGCTAAAGGTCGATTATGACCGCAGGCTTGATAACGACAACCTTATAACGCTTTGCCGCTATCATCACGAGGCGGCGGAGCGAGGACGTATCAGCAGGCAGGAACTGGCAACTATGACTTGTACCGTCGATTTTTCACACCACAACATATAGTGGTATAATACTATACACCACAATATATAGTGTACCCCCCTACCCTTGCGATTTTTGAGGGGTCCCGGTCTGACATCTGACCGCCACCTCTTTACACGATATATTCCCGATATGACTTTGAGAGGAGTGAGTATATGCCCAGAGGAGCAAAAACAATAGAAAACTGTGCGGGACACAGGACAAAGAAAGAAAAAGAAGTCCGTGAGGAAGCCGAAGCGGCTATGCTCACAGGGCAGAAGTGTTTTGAGCGTGACTGTGTAAAGGCTGATCCGGTAGCGCACAAGGAGTACCTGCGGCTGACAAAACTGCTCAGCAAGATACAGAAGAACGATGCACTGTACGGGGCAAGTATCAACCGATATTGCGAGTTGTACAGCGAAGTAAACACTGTCAAATCGGATGCGGTAACGCAAAGAGCGGTGCTGTCGAAGATTGAGATAGCTTTTAATAATCTGCCGGGCGAAGAAGCGACAGGCGATGAGCTGATGAAGTTTGCAAAGCTGATATCCGGAGCACTTGCGAAGATAGCCGACCTTGACAAAATTATAATGCAGAAACGAAAAATGATGAGCGACATTGAAAAGGAAAACGGCTGGACGGTACTTTCCGCGATCAGAGCAATACCGAAGCAGGCGGAAAAGCCCGAAGATGACGCTTTAGTGAAGATATTACATGGAGGCGCAAATAATGGGGCTGTTTGATAAGATATTCAGACGTGAAACTGAAGGCACGGATATTGAAGTCGCTTTCGGGCTAAAGCAGATAAGCAATATAACGAGAGAACAGGCACTTGAGATCCCTGCGGTTTCAGCGGCTGTTAATTTTATAGCCGGCACAATAGCAAGCCTGCCGATAAGGCTGTATAACAGCAACGATGAAGTTCAGACAGCGGCGGAAATCACTGCTGATAACCGCCTGTATCAGCTGAACGAAGAATCGGGCGATACTCTGAACCCGACAGAAATAAAGCGTGCGGTTATCCGTGATATGCTCCTTGACGGAACGGGATATATGCACATAGAGCGGAGCGGAAACGAGGTATTGGCTCTCAGATATGTCCGTGACAGTGCTGTGAGTGTGGAGAAAAATTCGGACGCAATCTATAAGACGCTCCGTATGCTCGTTGACGGCAGAGTGTACAATCCTTGGGATTTTGTCATTCTCAGCCGTAACAGCGTCGACGGCGGAAAGGGAGTAAGCATACTTGCCGAGAATCCCACGCTCTTGACATCAAGCTATATGCTGTTACAGCTTGAAAAGGCGATGAGCCGCAGAGGCGGTAACAAGAAGGGCTTTCTGCGCACTGAACAAAGAGTAGACGATAAAGCATTGCAAAAAATCCGTGAAGCGTGGAAAAAGCTGTACAGCAACAACGGCGACGGTATGATGATACTGCAGAACGGTCTTGACTTCAAGGAAAGCAGCTCCACCGCCGTTGAGATGCAGTTAAATCAGAACAAGGTGACAAATGCCGAGCAGATAGCAATGCTGTTTGGCTTATCTCCCGATGTATTGTCGGGCAGAGCCGATGACAGAACGTATATCAACAGCATAAGAACAGCCGTACTGCCTGTTGTTTCTGCGTTTGAAATGGCGCTTAACAGGGCACTGTTGCTTGAAAAAGAAAAGAACAGCAAGTATTTTGTCATAGATACTTCCGAGCTTCTGAAAGCGGATATTCTGACGCGCTACCAGGCTTATCAGATAGGCCTTGCGGCGAACTTCTTACAGCCGGATGAGATACGCTTCAAGGAGAACCTTGCGCCGCTCGGACTTGACTTTATCAAGCTCGGGCTTAACGATGTGCTTTATGACCCTACGACAAAGCAGATATACACACCGAATACCGATAGCCACGCTAAAATTGACGATGCGGGCTTGCAAAGCGGCGATAAGGGTGGTATAATAGCAGAAAAGAGATACAACGATAAGCACGATGAAAAAGGACTGTTTGCAAGGAAGGACGGCGGTGCAATCAAATCCGTTACGGTAAGCGAGGACGGCACGGTAACAACGGTTTACAAGCCGCAGGCTAAAACAAAATACGCACCGTCACCGCAGAGAAATCACAGCGGTATACAGGTAAAGCCAAAGACTTATGCAAAGCTGTGCGGAGAGTTTAATACGAAGTATCCGGGAAGTAGAAAAGGATTTCAAGGTACGGTTTTCAAAGGAAAATATCAGTACTTGGCAACTTCAGACGGAGAAGGCGGAGTGATTATAAACCGTAAAATTAAATTGTGATAGGAGAATTTGAGTATGACAAAACGACAATTTGAAAAGTATAATACGGCATATCAAAGTCTTTTAAAACAGCGGTATATAGAAAAAATACCTGAAAACAATGACACCGATGACAACTATGATCTGTTTAGTAAATTTCTGTTTGTCTTAGTTGCTCCCGAACAATATGAAGTAGAGCCTTTAATGCTGGAATATGTGAAGAATCACGAAGACGCAACTGTGGAAGAATTGCTGTCTTACTTTGACAGTATCGCTCCTCCGGGCTTGCCACCCTGCGCTTCTGAGTGGGAAGATGACGAGGACGAAGAATGAAGCTGAATTATGATTGCGTCCGCAGTGTACTGCTTGCCGTTGAAAAGGCTGAAATGATAGACGAAAATTTATCCTTGACACCGCTTAAAGTCTTTGAGCTGTTTGACGGGCTGCCGGAATACAAAGACAACGAGATACTTTACACCGTTGAAAAGCTGAAAGAAGCCGGCTATATAAATGCCACAATTCAATTTGCAGCAGGTCACTATATTGACGGGTTTATCAGCAGTATCACATACAGCGGTCACGAATACTTAGACAATATCCGTGACCCTAAAGTGTGGAGAAAAGTAAAAAGCGTGCTTGCTAAAGCAGGTGCAACCACACTGCCGCTTATTTCACAGGCGGCGCAAATGCTTATCGGCAGTCAGCTGACTGTAAACTGACTGTAAACTGAATATGACGACCGCTCTTTAAGGGCGGTTTTCTTATACCTGTGTGCAATTGATTGCACAAAACTTAATAATTTTACCGCTCCACGAGGGCGGTATTTTTATACCTGAAATACGAAAGTGAGGTTTTTAAACATGAACAAAATTAAGAAAGTTATCATTGCCGCAGTCGGTGTTTTACTGTCAGCGGTTCTTCTGTGTGGTTGTACCGAAGCGAGTAGAGTAACATACAATGTGCAGAAAGAAGCCGATAGTTTCAATGTCACAAGGCGGCTGTCGGTTATAAACGCAAGAAGCGATAAACCTGTACTTGAAATTATCGGAACTTTTCTCTTTCAAACAACAGCAAAAATGAGCTGGTTGTAACAATAGAAACAGCTCAAAATGTGTATAAAGTTGATTATGTGTATCTTAACGACTGGACAATGTACACTGTAGAAGATGTAAGTGGAGCGTACGTTGACAAATATCATTACGAGATCAATTTCTTGCCTGAAATGATTGTGCCGATTACATTCACAAGCAAAGACTGATAATTTTACCACTCTGCAAAGAGCGGTATTTTTATACCCACAACACAGAAAGGAGTGATAAAAATGAAAATCGAAATCCGTTCCGCTGATCTTATTCACATCAGCGGATATGTAAACGCTGTCGAGCGTGACAGCAAGCAGCTGCCTGCATCAATGGCACCGGGTATGACAACTCCGTTTGTCGAGCGTATCGTAAGCGGTACGTTTGCGAAAAGTCTTAAAGATCATCCAAAGGTCGAACTGAGATTCAACCACAGCAAAGTGCTTGACACTACAGACGGAACGCTTAAACTGCGTGAGGACAGCATAGGACTTCACGCAGAAGCCGACATCACCGACAGAGAGGTAATTGCAGAAGCGAGAGCAGGACATCTGACAGGGTGGAGCTTCGGCTTTTCGGGAGCACAGGCACACATTGAGCCGTGTGACGAGGGAGTTCAGCGCAGAATGATTACGGGATTGACACTGCACGAGGTATCAATCCTCAACCGCAATCCTGCTTACATCGCAACGTCGATAGAAACGAGAGGCGAAGAAACGACCGTGACGGAACAGCGCAGTGCCGGAAACGATACGGTCGAAGTAACAGACGAAATCCGGGAGTTTATCCCCGATTACAGCAAGGAAATAGAAATCTTACAGCTTATGTCGGATTACTCCGACGGAAAGGAAACAGTATGAATTTAAAAGCACTCATCGAAAAGAGAAATGCTCTTATCGCCGATATGAAGTCACTCTGCGGTAAGGCAACAGCAGAAACAAGAGCGATGACAACAGAGGAGCAGACAGACTATGACGCTAAGAAGTCGGAGGTCGAAGCGCTTAACAAGACGATCCGCTCTATCGAGGAGCAGAACGCTCTTAATCTGAACTCCGCAAAGGCTGACGGCACAGCAACCGACAAGGAACAGGCAGAGACAAGAGCTTTCGAAAATTATCTGCGTACAGGTCAGATAGTCGAAACAAGAGAAGATGTCAATCTGACAAAGGGCGATAACGGCGCAGTCATCCCTGCAACTATCGCAAACAAGATAATCCATAAGGTTATCGACATCTGCCCTATCTATCAGATAGCAACAAGATACACGCTCGGCGGCACTCTCTCGATTCCCTATTACGACGAAGAAACGCAGGCTATCTCAATGGCATATGCCACAGAGTTTACGGATCCTGTAAGCACATCAGGCAAATTCCTCAGTATCGAACTCAAGGGCTATCTTGCTCGTGCATTCTGTAAAATTTCAAGAAGCCTTATCAATAACTCGCAGTTTGACATTGTTTCATACGTTATTAACAAAGTTGCAATTGCAGCGGCAAAGTGGATCGAAAACCAGCTTATCAACGGCGCAGCAAGCAAGATAGACGGTCTTGCCGCAGGCGTTACACAGGTGGTAACGACCGCATCGGCGACAGCTATCACGGCAGACGAGCTTATCGACCTGCAGGAAACAATCCCCGATGTATATCAGGACAATGCCTGCTGGATCATGAACAGGACTACAAGAACCGCTATAAGAAAGCTCAAGGACAACGAGGGCAGATATATCCTTAATCCCGATGCAACGGCAAAGTGGGGCTATACGCTGTTCGGTAAGCCCGTATACACAACCGACAGCGTATCGGCTATCGCTTCCGAAAAGACAGCTATCTACTACGGCGATATGAGCGGCCTTGCAGTTAAGACCTCTGAAGACGTGTCTATCCAGGTACTCAACGAACAGTACGCAACACAGCACGCTGTTGGCATTCTTACATGGATAGAGATTGACGCAAAGGTCGAGAATGCCCAGAAGATTGCCGCCCTTAAGATGAAGAAGGCAGGAGGCTAATAACCTATGACAGTAAAGGCAACGACCAACTTTTCAGGCACCGTCAGTATGGCAAAGGGCGAGGAGCGTGAGCTTCCCGCCGGTCCTGTGCTGAACGACCTGCTCTCCTGCGGGTACATAGTGCCTGTGGACAAGGAGGAGAAAAGTGAAGCTAAGCGAGGTAACAAGCGCAAAGATTAAGGCATTCTGCGGTGTCAGCGATGACGAGGACGGAATGCTTGAAATCTGTGCCGGAGCGGCGAAATCCTATATCAAGGGCTATACGGGGCTTGACGATGCGAAAATAGACGAATATGAAGACATCACGGTGGCTTACTTAGTACTTATAAACGATATGTATTCCTCTCGTGACTTCTCGTCCGACAGAGCGTCACAGAACCCCGTGACCACTCAGATACTCGCCCTGCACAGCATAAATCTGCTGAACGGAGTGAATGAGAATGACATTTAACAGAAAAATCACGCTCATATCCTCCGAGCAGAAAAACGGCTCGCAGGGCAAAGCGGACAGGGCGGTAAAGACCGTATACGCAAAGGTTTCCGAGCCCGGTGTAACGGCAAAATATGCCGCCGAAACGGCAGGGTACAAGTCGGAGCTTACGGTGTATATGTGGAGACGTGAATACAGCGGTCAGTCGGTCGTACAGATTGACGGCAGGCGGTATCACGTCGAAACAACCGGAGCGGCCGACAGCGACCTGCATATAAAGCTGATGCTGACGAGAGAAGGCTGACAATGATAACAGAAAAGATTGATTCGGCACTCTCGGTGGTATTCGAGCATTTTTACAGCTATATGCCCGAATTTGAGGACGGCAAAGAGCCGGAGAAGTATGCGGTGTACAATTTATCGTACAGGGATACGTTCTTCAGCTCCGGCAGGGCAAATATACGGCAGTATTCCTTGTCTGTGAGCGTATTTTCGCCACAGGCAGACATTGAGCTGTATGACAAAACGCAGACGGCGATAGAGAATGTAGGCGGTATATTTACCGGCACTACCGATTTATCGCAGTTTGATGTTTATCCCAACAGAAAAATTTTAGTCATGGAGTTTACGCTCTATGAGGAAAGGACATAACTATGGCAAAAGTAATACAGGGTACAGATCGTAAGTCGGCTGTATGCACCAAGCGTTTTGCGTATGCACCGCTGACAACGGATAACGCCGATACACTGGCATACGGTGACGTGACCGAGATCAAGGACATACTTATCACAACAAAGTACACGCCTAAAATGAACAGCGCATCGCAGTATGCGAGCGGCGTTGAGGTTGACAGCTATGTAGCTAAGGCAGGCGGCGCGCTTGACGTAACAATTGTGAACACAAACTCCGCTGACGAGGTGGCACTTTTCGGTGCAAAGGTAAATACGTCAACAGGCGTACTTGAAAGCGGTAAGGATGATGTTGTACCCGATGTAATGTGCATCTACAGCACTATGACATCAGACGGCAAGATAAACCTGTATAAGTTCCCCAAGTGCAAGTTCACTTCACAGGGCGAGAACGTACAGACAACCGATGAGAACGGCGTAACATTCAACAGCCTTGCACTGCAGGCAAACTACAAGGCGCTTATTAACACGGGCGTTGATATGTACTGCGTAAAGGGCCTTGATCCCGTTACAGACAAGGCGAGCATTGACGCATGGTTTGCGACCGCTTCAGGCGTTATTGTAGCTGAAGCGTAAAAAAGTACAGATATGACGGGGCGGGAAACTGCCCCGAAAATTATCTATAAAGGAGATTCGATGTGTTCACAGAACTTTTAAACAAGAAAATTTACATCACAGATACTTTATATCTGCGATATGACATAAAAGCGTTTATAGAAGCGGAAGAAAAGGGCATCAGCCCGTTTGAACTGACATTTCCTCTGCCGCTTGACTACATCAGAGCGGGGCTCAGGTGTTGCTTTGATGAACTGGGAGCCGACCCTGTAAAACGTTCCGAGATAGTGGCATATATGATAAAGGAATTGTCGCAGGAATACCTGCAGGACAGGGTGCTTGCCGCTACGACCGCCGCACTTCCTGCGCCAATAGTGGGGAGTAAGCCGACAGAAGAAAAGCCCGACTTCAAGAAGCTTCGCAGTCTGTTTATAGATATTATGGGACGGACGGAGAACGAATTCACATATTCCACGCTGTACGAAATAACGGACAGATGGAACGACTACGCAACGTTTATGGGGTACAAAGCCCCGACAGAGAGGTTTGTACAGTATGACGATTAAAGACAGCCGTGCGTACAAATATGCCGTGTGGGCGTCGCAGGACAGCTCCGGTAAGGTCGGAAGATACGTCAGAAAACAGTGCGCCGAATGGCTTAAAGCTGTCGATGACGGTTATGTAGATGTTCAGGAATGGAACAAGATAACCGCACTGCTCAAAGCCATACAGCACCCGGACTTAGGCCGTGATATGTACTCATCGCTTGAAGATTACAGTCTGCTTTTTATCTATGCGGTGCTTTGCACGAAAACAGACGGCAAGCTGTATTACAGCACGGGACTGCTCGAAATTGCCCGAAAGAATTACAAGACGTTCACAGCGGCGGTAATATTTATCATCGGTATGCTGACACTGCCGAGATTTTCTCGTCTGTTCTCTGTAGCTCCCGACTTAAAGCTGTCGAGCGAGCTGAAAGTAGCTATCAAGAAAATCATAAAATCCTCTCCGCTGCTTGAAAAGCATTTCAAGGTCATGCGGTCCGAGATCAGATGTTTGATGTGTGATACGGAGTATACGCCGCTTGCGTACAGTAAGGATAAGCTGGACGGTAAGCTTGCGCATCTGTTCCTTGCCGATGAAGTCGGTGCTATGGACGGCTATCCTGTTGAAGCTATGCGCTCCTCGCAGATCACGCTTAAGAGCAAGCTCGGAATACTGATCTCCACACAGTATCCGAATGATGATAACGGCTTGAAGGATGAAATAGATATAGCCAAGAAACAGCTTGACGGGGTGTACAGCTCCGGCAAGAAATATTTTGCATTGCTGTATGAGCCGGATATTGAGCTTGTACCCGACTGGAAGACGAACGACAGCGTGCTGTACCAGTCGAACCCTGTAGCTGTCGATAATGCGGATCTGTTCTCGGAACTGAAAGACAACCGTCAGCTTGCTGTGCTGTATGAAAACAAGCGTGAGAACTTTCTCTGCAAGCACTGTAATATTCAATACAAGGGCGTAGGCAGTGAAGGCTATGTTGACCTTATATCCGTGCAAAACTGCTCTGAGGACGTGCCGGACGAGTTCTGGCGGGGTAAGATAGTCTATCTCGGACTTGACCTCTCACAGACAGAGGATAACACGGCGCTCGCTATGATATGCTATCACGAGGGCAAGATATATGTTAAATCGGTAGCGTTTGTTCCTGCCGAAAAGGTTGAGGAAAAATCGGTAAAGGAACACGTTAATTACAAGACGCATATTGCAAACGGTGATTGCTTTGCGTGCGGCGATTACATCATAGATTACGGCTTTGTCGAGAATTACATACTGACGCTGAAAAAAAAGTACGGCGTTATTATTGCTCAGCTTGGCTTCGACCGTTGGAATGCGCTCTCCACAGTGCAGAAGCTTGAAAGCGCAGATGATCCGATAGAGTGCGTAGAGATACGACAGCATTCAAGCGTGCTTCACGCTCCGACAAAGTGGCTCAAGGAGCAGATACTCACGGGAAATATAGTGTTTGCAAAGAATGAACTGCTTGAAATAAATTTCAGCAACGCCCGCTGTACAGAGGACACAAACCTGAACAAGTACGTCAATAAGAAGCGTTCCGCAGGCAAGGTCGATATGGTGGTGTCGCTGATAAATGCGGTGTATCTGCTTCAGCAGGAGATACTCAACGGCGATTGCGGCGTGTTCGTGCAGTATTGACAATGTTTTCCGCTTGCTGTATAATGTAGGCAGAAAAGGAGGAAATACTTATGTATTTGAAATTGTTGACTATGGGTGGACAGGCAGCGACAGCGTCCAGTACATCGTTATCCCCGATTTTTTCGGCTGTGCTTATAGGAATAGCGTTAGGTGCCTTCATTTTTTATGGCATTTGTAAAATTGGAATACCTAAGAATGCAGACAGAAACGAGAAATACTATTTGCAGGGGATTTACAGATTTTTAGCGGTAATATGCTTGATTATTGTGATTTCTGCATGTGTAGGGCTGACAATGGCAATATCGATGTTTATTTAATGCAAAAAAGAGAGGTCACTTATGTATTTGAAATTGTTGACTACTGATTACGCAACCACTACCACGAATGGTATACTTATTTTGATTATGCTGCTTATATGTGCGGCTGGTGTCTATTGCTTTTATCGCTTAATAAAACGTAGCAAATTAAACAAACAGTATATTGAAGAAAGTGGTTACAAAGTCACAGATGAATTGGGCGATCTTAAAGTAGATAAAAATAATTCTGTCTGGTGGGTAAAGAACTATTTTGGTGAGCCTATAATTCATAACTTCGGCGAAGTGATTGATTATGAACTTGTCGTAAACGACAACACCGTCAAAGGAAAAGGCGCATTTTCAAGAGCTGTTGCAGGTGGATTGCTATTCGGCGGTGTTGGAGCAGTGGCAGGAGCTTCAACAGCAAAACGGGTAACTGTTGTTACAGCACTGTATATTAACGTGTATCTGAAAGACGGCACACTTGAAAGAATAAACTTCATTAACACCGCAACTAAAGCAGATTCTTTTACATATAACACGATGAAGGATTGCGCCGAAAAAGCCAGTGCATTATTTACGGCTATGATTGCGGACAATGAAAGCAAAAACGCCTCTCCTGCTTCGGCTATAAGTGCGGCAGATGAGATAGCAAAGTACAAAAAACTGCTTGATGACGGCGCAATAACCGAAGAAGAATACAACGCAGTGAAAAAGCAGACTTTTGAAAATGTTACAAGCGGACTGACCGAAAATGACACGTTTTTTACAAAAGTAGCCGGTGTAACGCACAACGGCATACAGCTTATATTGCCAAAATTAAAAAGCGGCTTACCTTTGCGTTTTGTCAGAGAAGCAGATAATCCTTATGACGACAATGCTATAAGGGTAGAGTGCAACGGCAGAAAAATCGGATATTTGCGAGCTGAGCTGGCAGCTGATTTAGCGCCTATTGTAGATAATGGCGGTGCGATAACAGGCACTATCGCAAAAATAACGGGCGGAGACGGCGCATCGTATGGCTGTAATATAGAAATTACAGTATGGACAAAACTTTAAGATTAAGCACATCTGAGAGGGTGTGCTTTTCTTATGCGAAAAAATTAAAAAAGTTTTCAAAAATCTCTTGACTTTTGCGTACGCAAATGTTATAATAATGACAGTGGAAAAAGAAAGCCACTAATAACGGGGCAAGCCGAGAAAGGAGAAACAAATGGACGAAATGAACGATACCGTAAGACTTGTGATTAAAGCGATAATCCAGATAATCAAAGACAGCAAAGACAAAGACGAAGCACTTAAAAAATTAGAAGCCCTGCTCAAGTAAAGCAGGACTTCCACAGAAACTATAAGCCGGGCGGACTTGCCGCCGCCTTGCTTATATTATTATATCACGGCTTGCTCCTTTCTGTCAAGAAAGGGTGTGATTAAAATAAGCGAAAACGGCAAGAAAAAAATGGGTAGACCGATTAAAAGTGAAGAGCCAAGAAATGTCAGTTTGCATTTACGAATATCGCAGGGTGAAGCAGAACGCATAACAAGATGTTCAGAGCGTTTAGGTCTTAATCGTACGGAAACTATAATGCAGGGCATAGAATTACTTGAGAAGAAAAAATAAAAAAGCGAGTTTGTTGTCTCCGCTAAAAGTACAAACAAACTCGCCCACAAGACAGATTGCTCTATCTGAAATCTATTATACTCGGATAGAGCCTTTCTGTCAAGTCAGAAAGGATATGTTATGAATAACAAAGTAGTCACTAAAACGAGTACAGAGTTTGGTTCTGTAAGATGTGTTGAAGAAAAAGGCTTAGTTGTGTACTGTGCGTCTGATGTTGCGAAAGCTTTAGGATATGTTAATCCCCGAAAGGCTGTAGCTGATCATTGCAAGGGTGTAACGAAACGTGACACCCTTACGAAAGGTGGTGTACAATCGCTAAGTTTCATTCCCGAAGCTGACGTTTATCGTCTTATCTGCCACAGTAAATTGCCGTCTGCTATGGCATTTGAAAAGTGGGTGTTTGAGGACGTTGTACCGAAAGCTGTACACGGAAATGTTAAACAGCCCGACACAGAGCAGTTGACGCTTGAAACAGCAGAGTATCACTATTACGACAAAACGTACAGGGGAGAGCCGGTGCTGACATCTGCGGATATGTGTTATTTTACGCATAAAGAACGTTATGTGATAAACAGCTGTATACATCAGACGATAAAAGACAAGGACTATTTCCTTTTGAAAGACGATGAACTCAGAGCATTTAAAACAGAAAATCCAAGCGTTCCCAAAATGTCGGCGCAGCTTTTTATTGTTACTAAAAGCGGTTTTACTAAGATAATAAAAATGCTTGGTGAGCATATAGCGTTGCCCGGTTGTTTTGAGATAGTGCCGCTAAAGCCGAAAAATCCGTTCCCGGAGTATCGTGAGAAAAAAAGCACTTACCACTTGTGATATTGATGAACTGTTCGATAAGTACAGCATCAATATGACAGGCGATGATGTTATTCCACGCAAAACTATGATTGAACTTTTTGGGAAAAACATAATCAGTGCGGTTGATGCAGACAAAGAGAATAACTCGTGCAAATTTGTTTATTTTGACCGCATAGAGAGCAAATCTTATGATTTTTGCTGGAACTTGATGGGCTACACTCGTAAAGGAGTTACCCTTGCGGCTACTATACATAATGCGTTGACATTAGGCAAATGTTGGGCAAGTGCGAAATCGTCCGAAGGCGATGATAAAGTAGAATGCTTATAAATGTGCGATAAATTACCCAAAACTGAATAAATCATCCACTCCGAAAGGGGTGGATTTTTTATACCCAAAACACCGAAAGGAGCAAGAAAATGTCTGATGATTTATTCACTCTCGACTTGTCCGGAATGGACCTTAAAGATCTCATTCAAGTAGTAAACGAAATGGATAGAAAGCTGAACAACAAAATTATCCCTGAAATTCTTGAAGAAGTCGGCGATGAACTGATAGACGAAGAACGGCGAATGCTGCAGGGCAGGTCAAATAAAGACGGCTCTCCGACAAAACTCAGCGGTCTGCTGACGAAGCAGATAACAAAAACAGGCAAGCTGTATAAGGTGAAAGCCGGATATGACACAGCTGCCATAAAAGCGCATCCTGAAAGCGTAATTATCGAGTTTGGAAGACCGGGCAAGAAAAGCCGCAAGAAAGGCGGCAAGGATAAGCTCGGCAGAAAAATAGGCGCTGTGCAGTCATACTCGCACATCAGAGCGGCGCTTATATCAAAGAAGAAAGCAATTACGGAGCTTGCGGAAAACCGCTTCCGTGACGAAATAGAAGAACTGTGGAAAAAGGGAGGTAAAAAATAATGGCACAGGAACTTACTGCGAATTTCGGGGCGAACAGTACGAAATTTTCTAAGGGTGTACAGGAAATAAAAGCCCAGCTCACCGAGCTTAACAAAGCCCTTGAACTCAATAAGCAAGCCATTGCAGACACAAATAAAAAAGCTAAGGAATACGAAAAAGAACTTGATCAGCTGAAAACAGCCGAGAAAGAAAACGGCACAGTTACAAAAGAACAGAAAGCCCGGATGGCAGAGCTTGAAAAGGAGATTGACAAGGCTCGAACCAAAGCTGCACAGCTTAAAGCAGAACAGGTTGACTTGAAAACCGAACTTAAAGAAACTACAAGTGAGCTGAAAAAACAGAAGTCAGGCGTTTCCGATATATCCAATGAAATGGATAAGTTAAAAACTATGGTAACGGGCTTTATAGCGGCTTACGGCGGCAAAAAGCTCTGGGAAATGCTGATCGGCTCTAACGCCGAAATGGAACAGTATACAACCTCGCTTGAGGTTATGCTCGGCTCTACCGAAAAAGCGTCGGCTATGATAGAGAAGATGCGGGACTTTGCCGCAAAAACGCCGCTGACACTGGACAATGTAATATCCAGCGGTACTATGCTGATGAGCTATGGTGTGGATGAAAGCAATCTTATCGACACTATGACAAAGCTCGGAGATCTCGCAAGCGGTAATGTCGAAAAAATGGACAGAATAACGCTTGCTTACGGTCAGATGCTTGCAAAGGGCAAGGTCACAGGCGAAGAACTTATGCAGATGACGGAGGCAGGAGTACCGCTTCAGACAGCACTTGCCGAAAGCATAGGTGTAACCGGTGAAGAGTTCTCAAAAATGGTATCAAAGGGTGAGGTCGGCATAGACGCACTGAACAAGGCTATAACTGGGCTTACAACGGGTGACGGTAAGTTTGCGGGAATGATGGAGAAGCAATCCGAAACTATGCAGGGTATGCTTAGTACCTTGCAGGATAACATATCCGAGTTCTTCCGCAAAATGGGCGAGGGCGCTTTCGGAGAAGTAAAGTCGGTATTGCAAGATGTCAGCGACCAGCTGGCAGAATGGGAGCAGGACGGAACGCTTGACGAGTGGGCACAGAATTTAGGTGTATTGCTTAAAAATCTTGTTGCTTTTATGAAGCAGGCTATATCTGTAGGTTTCCGGTTCAAAGAGGTAATTCTTGCGGGTGCTGTGGCTCTTGGCACTTTTAAAGTAGCTGTAGGAATGGGCAATGTCATAAGCGCAACTGTAGCGGCAATAAAGAGTTTTTCAGCGGCGACAGAAGTAGCAACGGCAAAACAAGCGACTTTCAACGCTGTTGGTGCGGCTAATCCGTATGTGTTTATCGCTTCGGCTGTGTTGACAGTAGTTGCAGGAATAGCGACATATGCAGCTACTACAAATAACGCTACTCAGTCGACAGAAGAGCTTGCACAGGCAGCTTCCGAATTGTCTGACGAAGCGCAGAAATCTGCCGAAAAGCTAGAAACTTTAAAAGATATCACATCAAAATATGAGGAAAATTCGCATAAAATACAAACCGCTACCGAGAAAACGCAGACGTTAAAAGATTTACAGGAACAGTTGAATAGTGTCTATGGCGGAACCAGTCAGGCTATAGACCTTGTGAATGGCAATTATGAAGAAAATATAAAAAAACTTGAAGAAGCAACACAAGCTGAAATAAAACTTGCAAGAGCAAAGGCGCAAGGCACAATTAGCACACTTCAAAAGCTACAGAAAGAAGATTATCAGACAGTTGCAGAGGTAATGCCAGACGAAATAAATCTTAATGGCACGTTTCGTGAAAAAGCAAACTGGTTTGAAGAATACGTTGATTTTCTGAACAAGACAAATTACAGTGAAAACAACAGTGAGCATTACAACGAAATTGTAAAGCAGTGGGAGTTTTACGTCGAAAAAGCGGATGAATTAGACAATGCTCAAAAAGTGCTTTCGGAAACAACGGAGAATAATACACAAAAGACAAACGAGAACAACGCCTCTAAGTATAGCAATGCAAAAACCACCGAAGAACTTGCCGACAGCACATCAACACTCATTAAGAATCTTAACGAGCTGGCTTCCGCCTACGCAGAGCAGGGGAAGAACGGCAACATATCCTATGACACTATGCTGAAGCTTATAGACGCAGGGTATACGCAGTGCATAAGCCTGGACAACGAAACAGGCAAAATAAAGCTGAACACAGAAGCGTACAAGGAGCTTGCAAAGGCAAAGCTTGCTTCACAGATAGCAGAGTATGATGCGACGATCGGCACGTCCGACACACCGAATATTAACTCATACTACGATCAGCAGGAATGGGAAGCAAAAAAGGATCTAAGGCTCAAGCGTGATGCACTGAAGGCAATGTATGACAACTTCGATACCTATATGGAAGCAGGCAGTTTCAGTGGGTCTGGCAATTCTTCATCATCAAGCAGTTCCGATAACGAGTTTAAAAAGGCATCTGAGGCATATAAGACCGAAGCAGACAAGAAAATAGCCCTCATAAAGCGTGAGCTTGAAGCAAAGAAAGAGCTCCGTGACACTACTATAAAAGCGATTGACGATGAAATCGAAGCCCGCAAACGTCTGAATGAGGACAACGATCTTGAAAAGCAGATAAACGAAGTCAAGGCTCAGCTGAAATACAGTCAGCTTGACGAGTTCTCCCGTGAGCAGATGGAGAAAAAATTGCAGGGATTGTACGATGATAAAGCGGAAAAGGAATGGCAGAGAAATGCACAGGAGCGCAAAAATGCCGCAAATGCTAAATACGAAAGCGAGCAGAAAAGCTACAACAATCAGATCAGCGCAATCAACGAAAGTCTGAAAACCGTACAGCAGATAATGTCTGCTATGGCGGACGGTTCAAAATCCGTTGAAAGTATCGTGAACAACAATAATACACGGAACAATACAGCAAACGTTAATCTTATCGGTACGGCTCTGACAATGGCTCAGATAACAAAGGCGGTCAAGGACGCACTGATGGACGATATTGTAATCAGATAGGAGTAAAGTATGGAGAAAATCACATTTTCAACCGTTCTCGGCACGGCGGTAACGATAGACGATGTCAACACATCATCTGACGCAGACGGGTACATACCGCTTCACCTGCTTAGCTTTGAGGGAAATGCGCTCGGATATAAGCACGACAGCTCCGAGCGTGTAGGCTTTGACGGTGCGGGATTTTACGGCGCAAAAGCAAATATCCGTACTATCATCGCAGAAATCGCTCTGCTTCCTCGCAGCGGAAAGCCGGCTACGATGTACGAGCTTCGCAGAAAACTCCTGCGGTACTTTCCCGCCGGCGTTGAAGGTACGCTGAAATACACGAACAGCGCCGGCAAGACATATCAGATTGAGGGCGTTGTCAGTGAGCTTCCTGCGGTAGAACGGCAGGCAGGAGTGCTATGTACCGCAAAAATAACAATCCTGTCATATGTTCCGTTCTGGCGTGTAAAAGCGGCAGATGTGGAGGTGTCAGCAGGCGCAGGAAAAACGCAGTCGGTAAATTTCACAGCGCAGACGGAGGACAAAGTGCCGGCTATGCTCAGCATAACGGCAACAGCTGCCATGACGGGTACCGATACGCATTCGGCAATAATTACGCTTTCGGGGCGTGAAATGCCTGTGTCGTACAACAGCATGAGCGTCTACGGCAAAGAGCCACAGGGGACATACAAAAGCGCCACAGGAGAGCTTCAGCTGACAAAATACCTGAGCACAAGTGATGTGATAAACATCGACTGGGGACTTCTCGGCAAGGTGTATATACCGTATTCGCAGCGTTCCGGCATTGACCTCATAAAGTCAACATCGCAGTATATCTATCCCGGCACTAATACTTTGTCGGTAAAGAACATTGCAACAGCGGGTACGATAAAAGCAAAGCTGGTACGTTTTGATTATGTAAGGAGTATCTGATGATAGTTAGAGTATACGATTTTTTATCGGCTGAGAAGCCGAAATTCTCGCAGAATCTTGTTGGTATCGTATCTGATGTTGAAAGTTTCAAGTATACACGCAGAGCATATGACATCGGCAGTTTCGAGATGACAATACCTACACACGCAGATGAAGCCGGATGTATACAGCCGGACCGTATGCTGATAGTCGGGGAAAAACTCGGTCAGACATATATAGCGAGCGACCCGACAAAGCGTATAGTAAGAGGAACGTTTCTTTATGTTACGGACATTGAGAAGAAGGATGATAAGATAACCGTCACCGGATATGATCTGAAGTATCTGTTTGCACTTCGTGTCACGCTTTTCCCAAAAGAAGAGCAGGACAAGGGAACATACGGCTATTACGTCACAAGTGGCACTACATTTTCATGTATCTCGGACATCGTCAACTACAATATCGTAAACGCTACAGACAGCGACAGACAGATATACGGTATGTTCGGTATAACGATGCCCGTTGACCAGATTAACGCAGACCCGCCGCTTACAGGCATACAGGATGACCGCTACATGACACGTCTTGAACCTGTCAGCACAGCAATTTTTAATCTGCTAAAAAACTGCAAGACGCATTTTTACGATATGCGGCTAATTATTGACGATAATGCGGAGGACGGCGACAACTATAATCCGCATATGGAATCGAGCGAGGACAAGCCGACTATCATCATAGACGAGAGCAGATACAACATCAAGAGCTATACTCGTAAGGATGGAACATCGGCGTACAAAAATGTCATATATGCCGTAGTCGGTAGTGGTGATGATGTCACGATAAAATGCGTGAAGCGTCCCAATGATACCGCAAGCGGAGTAAAGCGTAAAGAGGTTGTGCTTGATGTCGATACCGACAGCGTAGCCGAGATAGACAGATACGCACTTAAAGCGGCAGAAGAATATGTAATATCCGATGATTTTGAGATAGAACCACTGTTTATGGATGACGAAGCCGAACCTGAGCTTGCACAGAAGGTATCTATTCGCATTGACGGAGTGGAGTACGAAACGGTCATAACCGAGATTACAGACGAGTATGCAAACGACAAGCACACGCAAAGCTATGTCTGCGGTGACAAAAAGCTGAAGGTGCTTAATGTACTGAACAAGTCAACGGCAGGAAATACGCAGAAAATCATAAACAACAAAATTACTACCGGTAATGCCGGCGGTGTCGGCAAGTTCACCAACACTGACAGAAACTGCGAGGTGTTCAACGACTACAAAAACAATGTTGCATCAGCGTACTATTCTCATGCCGAAGGGTATAAGACTACGGCTAACGCTCCGTATAGTCATGCGGAAGGGAGCAACACTGTAGCATCCAATCTATCCTGTCATGCAGAAGGCAGTGGAACGACCGCTTCGGGAAATTGTTCTCATGCTGAAAACACAGGCTGTATTGCAAGCGGCAGTAACTCACACGCAGAGGGGTATTGCACGATGGCTACAGGCGAGCATTCGCACGCATCCGGTAATCACACGGTCGCAGGGTGGGAGGTCTTTGCACTCGGAAGGTATAACAAAAAGGCTGAAGATGTGGCACTTGTTGTTGGCAACGGCTGGGGAAGCGGTAGCAATGAGTGGAGAAGCGATGCTCTGGTGCTTGATTATAACGGTAATTTACATATTTCAGGAAAGCTGACGGCTGACGGGGGTGTCGGCTATGTACTTCCTTCTGCAACCGCTGACACGCTCGGCGGTGTTAAGATAGGCGATAACATTAACGTATCGGACAGCGGTACAATATCGGTTAATCTGTCGGCGTATCTGAAATCAGACGAAATATCGGACTGGGCAAAAGCTGAAAGCAAGCCTGTGTATACGGCTGAGGAAGTCGGAGCGGCTACAGTATCCGAGCTTGACAGTAAGGATTATCTTAAAGCTTCAGACTTGACAGGTCAGACGGTAGACCTTAACACGCTGATGTTAAATACAGCCGATGACAAAGGCAAGAGCAAGCGGTATTTCTGTACATCGGCGTCAGCTCAATACATTACAAACCGCCCTGTAAGTGCAAATGAGCCGTTTGAGCTTACTGTTGACAACATCCGCTATGTAAATGCCGACGCATTTAACAGCGTCCAAAGGTACACGTCCGCTACCAGAAAGCGGTCGTACACACGCTGGTGTGACGACAATGTATGGCGAGCGTGGATGTGTGATACGGATATAGTTATATATGGCACTGTAACGTCAGAATTCCCAAAAAGTTTTGACTATGCCACATACGGCGAAGGCTACAATCAGGTAGAGATTGAGCCGTACTATGACAACAACGCAAGCCCTATCAGAAACCGTATTGTTTTGACGTTGACAAGTGCTACATTCTACGACAGAGATGTGCTGACAATCGGCGATTCTGTAGAGCATCTGAAAATCGAGAACGGCACCGTTACGATGTCATTGACAGGAACAAAAACCCTGTCATTTATGATAAAATACACTAACAAGAGAGCGTAGGTGATGAAAATGCAGGTATTCACGGACGGATCATTTGTCCTCGGTGGTATAGAATCCGAGGACGCAGTTATGCAGGGTGCAAGAGTGATCCCCGACGATAGCGAAGAAGCTCTTGCCATACTGGCAAAGCAGGGAAAAGATGAAGAAGCCGAATAGGCGGAAAGGAAAAAGTTATGGAAAAAATAAACGGAATTTTCGGCGGTATAGTTGCGACTGTCGGCGGTGTAATAGGCTGGATATGGGGCGATTTTACGCCACTGCTTGCCGCTCTGATAGTCTGCATGGTGCTTGATTACATATCCGGCGTTGCGTGTGCGCTTGTCAGAAAAGACGTGTCAAGCGAGGTCGGCTTTAAAGGCATAGTCAAGAAGATACTGATTTTAATGCTTGTAGGTGTTGCACACGTCCTGGATGCGTATGTGCTGAACAGTACACCGGTATTACAGTCAGCAGTGACAATGTTTTTTATTGCTAACGAGGGTATATCGCTTGTGGAAAATGCGGCGGGGCTCGGTATACCGATACCAAAGAAAATGCTTGAAGTATTAAAACAGCTGAAGCTCAAGGGTGACAGCACAGAGAAAAGCGAAAGCGAGGAAAAGTAATATGTTAAAAATCAATGGCATTGACATCAGCAGGGCACAGGAGCAGTTCAATTTTACGGCGGCTGTGTCGGCAGGTGTGAAGTTTGTAATTATCCGTGCCGGCATACGCACGGATGAGGACACTTATTTCAGACATAATCTTTCCGAGTGCCAGAAAAGAAATATTCCTTACGGGCTTTACTGGTATTTTGAGGCAACGTCTGATGATGCGTTTAAGGCTGAGCTGTCCGCTTGCAAGAAGGCAGTAAAAGGCTTAAAGCCGTCATATCCGATATTTTTTGACGCTGAAGAACAGGCGCAGATAGATAAGTTGACAACTGCACAGCGTACTGATATGGCGCTCAAATTCTGCGCCGAAATGACCGCTATCGGACTGCCGTCCGGTGTCTATGCTAATCCGTCGTGGATGGAAAATTACTATGACAAAAGCCGCCTTGCAGATGTTGATATATGGCTTGCGCACTGGACGGAAAGCCCGGACTACCCGAGCAGATATGACTACGGGCAGAAAATGTGGCAGTGGGGCATTGACAGTATCGCAGGCAAGGACGTTGACGGGGATATTTGCTTTGTAGATTATC